>OWIO01000405.1_pt1 | contig 39879 bp, 38 predicted proteins | sample 1733011 | NCBI WGS metagenome assembly OWIO01 (sample SAMN05065779, study PRJEB22554) | human gut metagenome | biome: ENVO:2100002; feature: ENVO:00000062; material: ENVO:00002003 | host: Homo sapiens | place: USA | reverse complement strand
TTTTTCATAGAATACCAGACACCTGTCTTGACAATTTGCACGCATAGGTCTATGCTGTGAATGCGAAAAACCCTCCGCCGCAGTCCGGCGGGGCGTGCAGAAAGGAGACTTTCCTTTATGGTTGAATGGACAGATCTGCCGGAAGGCGTATTGGAGGACATGAAACGCTACATCTCCTACGCTTGGCCGCCGGGCCGCATTGCCCAGCTGCTGAACCGGTCCTATGGTCTGGATTTGACCCGCGAGGCCGTTATCCATATGCTTCGCCGTCTGAAGCAAGAATCCGTATAGTCCGGGCGATCGTCCCCTCCGGCGGGGATGTCCGATACAGAAAACAGATACGGACTGCACGGTTCATTTGAATGAAGATAAAGGTAGGCAGCATGGTGGTTTTCCATGCTGCCTACCTTTATTTTATGATTTCACTCAGACGGAGACCGGATTTGCTGATTTCCTATTCCTTAATAGGAGCCCAGGTCGGCGGACTTGTCGCCCTGGGGGTCCACACCGAACTTATAGTCGTTGCCGGGCAGGATGGCGTTGAGGATCACGCCCGCCAGGGCGGCGATGGCCAGGCCGGTCAGGGTGACGTCTGCGCCGCCCACGGTGAAGGTGATGCCGCCGGTGGAGCTGAAGCCCAGGCCGCTGACGAAGATCACCGCCGCGATGATCAGGTTCCGGGACTTGGTCAGGTCCACCTTGTTTTCCACCACGTTCCGCACGCCCACCGCGGAGATCATACCGTACAGGATGAAGCTGACGCCGCCTACGATAGCGGTGGGGATGGAGTTCACCAGGGCGTCGAACTTGGGGGAGAAGGACAGGATGATGGCGTACAGAGCGGCCAGGCGGATGACCCGGGGGTCATAGACCCGGGACAGGGCCAGGACGCCGGTGTTCTCGCCGTAGGTGGTGTTGGCGGGGCCGCCGAACATACCGGCCACCATGGTGGCCAGGCCGTCGCCCAGCAGGGTGCGGTGCAGGCCGGGGTCAGCGATGAAGTTCTTGCCGGTGGTGGAGGAGATGGCGGACATGTCGCCGATGTGCTCCATCATGGCGGCGATGGCAATGGGGGCCATCACCAGGATGGCGGTCAGGTCAAACTTTGCCAGGACGAAGTGCTGCAGGCCCACGAAGTTGGCGCCGCCGACCTCGGTGAAGTCCACCTTTCCGGCGATCAGGGCCACGATGTAGCTGCCTACCACACCCAGCAGGATGGGGATGATCTTGACCATGCCCTTGCCCCAGATGTTGGCCACCACGATGATGGCGATGGCCACCAGAGCCAGCCACCAGCAGGTGGAGGCGTTGGCGATGGCGGAGCCGGACAGGTTCAGGCCGATGAGGATGATGATGGGGCCGGTGACGATGGGGGGGAAGAAGCGCATGACCTTCTGGGGGCCCACCAGCTTGAACAGCAGGGCCAGGATCAGATACAGGGCACCGGCCACCACGATGCCGCCCAGGGCGTAGGGCAGCTTTTCCTCGCCGCTCATGCCGGCGAACTTGCCCACATCCAGGCTGGCCACCGCCTCAAAGCCGCCCAGGAAGGCGAAGGAGGAGCCCAGGAAGGCGGGAACCTTCAGCTTGGTGCACAGGTGGAACAGCAGGGTGCCGAGACCGGCAAACAGCAGGGTGGTCTGGATGGACAGGGGCAGACCGTACTTGGTGACCAGGATGGGCACCAGCACCGTGGCGCCGAACATGGCGAACAGGTGCTGCAGGCCCAGCACCAGCATCCGGGGGATACCCAGCTCCCGGGCGTCGTAGATGGCGTCTTGTCCAAGGTTTTTCTTCATGTGACAGTTCCTCTCTTTCTTTTGCGCTCATTTATGTGATGTTTATTGCTAACAGAAGGGGGATAATGACCAAAAAAAATGACCGGTAAAAATACCGGTCAAAAGGGGAAAACGAAAATGAAAACAGCGGGAGCGGAGATTTTATTGTTCAGAATACGGAACTTCATCTTGCTCACTCCCTTCAAAATTTTCTTGTTTATTATACGGGCCGCATAGGCAAATTGCAATGCATTCTTTTTCCAAGAAAGATGCAACAAAACACCGTTTTTATTGGTCAATCTGCATAATGAAGGCCCCGCAGCAGCTGACGGGCCATGCGGCGGCCCAGCTGGGGCAGGTCAAAGCGGCCCTCATAAATGCGCCACTCGAACAGTGCGCCCCGGTGCAGCACCACCAGCTCCTCCACCACCTGATCCGGGTCGTGGGAGGGGTGAATGCTGCCCTCCTCCTGGCACAGGGTGACAAGCTCCAGCAGTACACGGAAATAGACGCGGCTGTCGTTTTTTTGCAGCACCCGCTGCTCCGGATACCGCAGCCCATGGATAAACGCTTTATAGAGCACCGGGTCCGACACGCTGATCTCCAGAGAGCGACCCACGAAATCCAGCAGCTTCTCCCGGGCGGAATGGGCAGTATCGGACAGGTATCCCGCCTCCAGCTCCCGGTAGGCATCGTCCACATGGCTGGTCACCTGGATAGCCAGCTCGTCCTTGCTTTTGAAGTAATGATAAATGTTGCCCACGGAGCATCCGGCGGCCTGGGCGATCTCCTCCACGGAGACATTTTCAAAGCCCTCTTTGTCGAACAGGTCCAGGGCGGCGCTCTGAATGCGGCTGCGCATTTCCAGGGCCTGGCGTTTTCTTGCGGTCATTCTCTCGGCCATAGTCATTCCTCTGTCTCATTCAATGGTGAGTATATATTACTGCTTTGAATGGGCAAAGTCAACCCCCAAGCCAGTGGGGCGGACCAGAGGTCCGCCCCATTTTATCGTGATTTCAGCCGCGTTTTCACCGCACCCGGGGGATCAGCAGCATACCCTCCGGACGGGCCTCCTCCGTCAGCTCATTGGCAGAGCGGATGGCGTCCTGGTCCGTGCGGTACTGCTTGGCAATGTCCCACAGGGTCTCGCCCTCTGCCATGCGGCGCAGGATCAGAGACGGCTGGGGCTCCGGCGGCGGGTCCTGAAGCTCCACCGCAGACACCGCCGGTACCGGCCGGCGACGGCACTGGCAGGCCTCAAAGGTCACCGGTACCGCCAGGCGGCAGGCACTGCCGGTGAATTGCAGCTGCGGCAGGCCGCAGGCGGCGCGGACCGTCTGCGGCTCCCAGGACACCGGGGCCGTTACCTCCACAGAGCGCTCCGCGCATACCGGCGTCCCGCTCTCGTCCAGGTACAGTACCCGCAGCCGCACCGTACACCGCAGGGCCGGACTGCCGCCCTCCTGCACCACGCTGACGCCGCCGCAGTCTGCCGCCGTCAGATACGCAAAGGGCCGGCCCTGGCCGAACTCCAGCTGCTGCACCGCCTCCTGGGTGGGGGTCTCCCGCCGCCAGGACACCGGCAGGTCTGTCTCCTGCCGCTGCACCCGGGCCACCTGCCGCAGACTGTACAGGTCCTCGATACAGCTGATCTGCTGCCTGCGCCTGACAAACAGCGCCGCGCATACCGTGACGGTGATGCCGAACGCGGGGCCGTTTTCCGTCCGGAGCACCCGGGCCTCGCTGTGGACCCACGGAATACGGGCTTCCACGTCCGCATCCTCCGGCAGGTCCAGGCCGTCCAGCAGCTGGGAGAAGGGCAGCGCGGTCCGATAGGCCGCCAGCTCCTGGTTGTCTCCGCGGTACAGAACGCACACCTCTGCCTGACCCTTTACCACCAGACGGCTGCCTACCCGCCGGCATTCCTCCACCCGGGCGGCGGCCTGCTCCATCAGTACGTCCTCCGGCGGCGGACCCTCCGGCACGGCCTCCTGAGTGAAGGAAAATTCCCGTTCTTCCACCGCCGTCAGCAGCTCCAGCTCCGTCTCCTGCCGCCGCACCCGCAGGGCCGGGTCCTCTCCGACGCCGCAGCACAGCCGCTGCCTCCGGTTGGCATAGCCGGACACGGTGAATTCCGGCATCACACGCAGATACAGCTTCCGGGCCGTGACGGCCCGGGCCTCGGCCAGCAGCAGCCGCCCGGCAACGCACACGGCGGTGCAGCCCATGAGCCGTTTATCCTCCACCTGGCAGGAAAACGGCACCTCCATGGACAGGCTCCGCAGGCCCGCGCTCTCCTCCGAGGTGTACAGCACCGTCAGCACCACGCTGCCGCTTACGGTGAGCTGCTGACCGGTCAGGTGCTTTTCCCGCAGCCGCAGCTGACCCACCGTGTCCACGATCCGGGCCATATCCGGGCAGTATTCCGGGATAGCGGTCTCCATGGACTCCTCCTGGGTAGTCACCAGGTCGCCTACCGGCTCACAGCCGGTGACTTCCGTAAATTTCAGCTCCAATTCCATGCGTTTCCCGTCCTCTCCTTGTTTTCACTGTCCCAAGGCTATGCGGGAGAACGCCGGGTTATTCCCGGATGCCGAACATCCGCCGCAGCAGGCCCCGCAGACACCGGGGCGCTTTCCAGATCACGATCTTCATGGTTGTTACCTCCCGTCCTTTAAGCATACGATCCCGCAGGCGATCAGCAGAAACGCCACCAGGAACATCAGCGCACCAACCGGGAAGATGGCGGCGATCAGGATCCCCAGCCCCAGGCCCAGTGCGCACACGCCGATGACCGCGCCGCAATTTCCCCGTCTCATGTATCTCCCTCCTCTGCCACAGTATATGCGGCGCGGCTCCCTCTTGCGCCGGGACGGAAAATACGGTACAATAACGCCAAAAGGAGGGAAGGCAATGAATTTGCTATATGCGCTGGAGCGCCTGCGGACCCCGTTCTGGGACGCGGTGTTCTCAGCAGTCACCCATCTGGGTGAGGAGACCGTGTTCATGGTGGCGGCGATCCTGATCTTTTGGTGCGTCAGCAAGGAGGAGGGGTATTACCTGCTGCTGATGGGCTTTTTCGGCACGGTGGTGAACCAGTTTCTGAAGCTGCTGTTCCGCATTCCCCGGCCCTGGGTCCGGGACCCGGATTTCACCATTGTGGAGAGTGCCCGGGCGCAGGCCACGGGCTATTCCTTCCCCAGCGGCCACACCCAGAATGCCGTGGCTACCTTCGGCGGCATCGCCCGGTCCACCCGGCGGCCCTGGGTCCGGTGGACCTGCGTGGCGGTGCTGCTGGCGGTGTCGTTTTCCCGTCTCTATCTGGGGGTGCATACGCCCCTGGATGTGGGGGTGTCCTTCGCTGTGGCCGGGGTGATGGTGCTGGCGCTGTATCCCCTGATCCGTCAGGCAAGCCGCAGGCCCCGCCTGATGGCGGGACTGCTGGCCGGGATGCTGCTGGCAGGCGCTGCGTACCTGGTGTTTGCGTATGTCTATCCCTTCCCGGCGGACGTGGATCCGGCCAACCTGACCTCCGGCCGGGAAAACGGCTGGAAGCTGCTGGGGGCCACGGTGGGCTTCGGCATTTCCTGGTGGCTGGACCGGCGGTATATCCACTTCGACACCCGGGCCGTGTGGTGGGTGCAGCTTCTGAAGGTGGTGCTGGGCCTTGCGCTGCTGATGGGCATCCGGGCAGGGCTGAAGGCACCCTTGCTGGCGCTGCTGCACAGTCCCGGTGTGGCCGGGGCCGTGCGCTATGGCATTATGGTGCTGTTCGCCGGTGCACTCTGGCCTGCCGCGTTCCGCTATATGGCCCGCTGGGGGCGAAAGGCGTGATATGAAGAAAAGCAGTGCCGCGGCACTGCTTTTCTTCATATTCACACGGCTCATTTCTCCAGCACGAAGCGCATTTCCACGGGGTTGTGGTCGGAGTAGGCAAAGGCCAGGTTCACAACGCCGCTGTCCGTTACCGTCACGTTGTCGGACACCAGGAAGCCGTCCACCGTCAGCACATACTGCCCCTGGTGATAGGGACCGTCGGCATTGCGGCAGCTGGGCACGGGATTCTGCGGGTCCAGAGGGGCCACCAAGGAGATATTGTACCCGTTGAAGGTGTCCTCCGGGATGGGCTGGGCCCAGGTGTATTCCTGGTCCGCCTCGCCGAAGTAGGCGGCGGAGTCACCCAGCAGGTCCTTGTTGAAGTCGCCGCCGGCCACGCACCAGTTGCCTGCGGCATACTCCCGCTGCATGTCGTCCAGCAGCAGCTTCAGCTGCTCCATGGCAATGGTGCCGTCGGAGGTGTAGGCCGACAGGTGCAGGTTATACAGCACCAGCTCGCCGCCGTCTGCCACCGGGATGCGGTGTACGCTGTAGCACCGGTCCAGGTCCACCAGCTTCATGAGGCTGTTTTCGATGGGCAGCTCCACCCGCCGGGCGCTGTCCACCGTCAGAGAGGACAGGGTCATCAGCCCCGACACCGACGCCCCGTGGGGGTGGCGCAGGGGGTACATCAGGAAGGGGGAATCATAGTTCTGGGCCCAGGTCTCGTCATACTCCGGCAGCACGGACCGCAGCATGGCGGCCTCGTCCACATGGTAGCTGCGGGTGGAGTTCCGGTCCACCTCCTGGATGAGATAGAAGTCTGCGTCCTGCTGGGCCAGGAAGGCTCCGATGTTCCCTACGTTGGCCGTCAGGCGCTCCTGGGACCAGGCCCAGGATTCCGTTCCGCCGTCCATGAAAAAGCCGTAGTCCGGCTCATACGCGCCGAAGCCAATGTTGTAGGACAGCAGATGGTATTCACATCCGGTCTGAGCAGGCTGGGCCACCTGACGGTCTACCTCCAGGTCCATATCCCCCAGCCGATGATAGTCAATGAGCACATACGCCAGATAGCTGATGACCACCAGCAGCACAGCCGCCAGCACCAGCAGCACGATCTTCAGCGGTTTTTTCACGAAACGCGCCTCCTTGTTTACAAAAGTCCATGCATCCATTATAATCGAAGTCAGAACATTTGGAAAGAGGTTTTTTCGTGAAACGATTTGCCATCCGATTCAACGCACCGGTGGTGCTGAGCTTTGCCATCCTCAGCCTGCTGGTGCTGGTGCTGGACTCCGCCACCGGCGGAGCCTCCACGGCCCGGCTGTTCTGCGTCTACCGGGCGCCCCTGACGGACCCACTGACGTATGTGCGGTTTTTTACCCACGTTCTGGGCCACTCGGGCTATAGCCACTATATGAGCAACATGCTGCTTCTGCTGCTGGTAGGGCCGGGGCTGGAGGAAAAATACGGCAGCCGGAATCTGCTGGCAACGATCGCGGTCACCGCCTTTGCCACGGGGCTGGTGCAGTTCCTGCTGTTTCCCCACTCCGCTCTGCTTGGCGCCAGCGGCGTGGTGTTTATGATGATCGTTCTCTCGTCCTTTACGGAGATGAAGAAGGGCGGCATTCCTCTGACCATGCTGCTGGTGGTAGCCCTTTACTTAGGCAGCGAGATCGCCGACGGCCTTACCAGGACGGACAACGTGTCCCATCTGACCCACATTGTGGGCGGTGTGTGCGGCATTTTCTTCGGCTTCCGGCTGTCTAAGGTGAAAAAGCACTGATCCTGCGCGAAAAAAAGTCCTCCGGCTTATAGCCGGAGGACGCGCTGCTTTCAGGGCTTCAGGGCGCTGACGCCGCCCATGATGATGCCGCCTGCCAGTTGGGCCATCTCATCCGGTGATTCCTGCCCACCCTCCCGCAGCCAGGCCAGCGCCAGGTTCAGGTTGCCTGACACGATAAACGAACAGAAGCTGTTGAGCCGCTGCCGGTCTCCCGGATAGAACAGAGACAGGAAATCAAAAAGAAAGTTGTCCCGCAGAATGCGGCAGATGCGGTCGGTATAGGCAATGTCCCCGTTGGGACCCAACAGCACCCGGCACAGATCTGCATTGTCCCGGATGAACCGGTACAGATCCCGCAGAAAGGGAAACTGACCTGATGCGGAGTCCTCGGGCCTGTGGCTCTTGCACAGGTCCGCCAGCCGGTCGGCCATTTCATCCTCCAGGCGCTGCAAAAGGTCGCCAACGTCCCGATAGTGGATGTAAAAGGTGCCGCGGTTGATATCCGCCCGCTCCGCCAGCTCCCGCACAGAGATGTTCTTTGCGCTTTTTTCCACCAGCAGCTCCATCAGCGCCAGACGCAGCTGACTTTTCGTTTTTCGCACCCGACGGTCCGTACCGGACTGTTCCATATCCACATTCCCCTTTGTTGGCTTTTTAACGATCTATCTGACCTGTATTCTAACATAGACGCTGACTGATAATCAACAGTTTGTTGGGCTTTTTGACAAAATATTCCCGTCTATCCAACGCCATCGGTGCATACAGTAGTACACCAGACAAGATGTTATGGAGCAGGAGGAATGGACCATGAATCAGTCCGCATCCATTTATCAGGATATGGCGACCCGCACCGGCAGCAGTATCTATATCGGCGTGGTGGGTCCGGTACGCACCGGAAAATCCACCTTTATCAAACGGTTTATGGAGACCCAGGTGCTGCCCAATATCGACGATAGCTACCGCCGGGACCGGGCGCGGGATGAACTGCCGCAAAGCGGCTCCGGCCGCACCATCATGACGGCGGAACCCAAATTTGTTCCGGAGGAGGCGGTGGAGGTCTGCATGGAGGAGGGGGTCACGTTCTCCGTGCGGCTTATTGACTGCGTAGGCTACATGGTGCCCGGCGCTGTGGGACAGTATGAGGATCTGTCGCCCCGGATGGTCATGACCCCCTGGTTTGACCACGAGATCCCCATGACTGAGGCGGCGGAGCTTGGCACCAGGAAGGTCATCTGCGACCACTCCACCGTGGGCATTGTGGTCACAACTGACGGCAGCGTCACGGAGATCCCACGGGAGGATTATCTGGAGGCCGAGGAGCGGGTGATTCGGGAGCTGCAGGAGCTGGGAAAACCCTTTGTGGTGCTGCTGAATTCCGCCCAGCCCCAGAGTCCCCGGGCTCAGTCTATCGCCGCTGATATCCAGCGCCAGTACGACGTCCGGTGTCTGCCGGTGAACTGTCTGGAGCTGGGGGAGCCGGAGATCACCGAGCTGCTGCGGGGGCTGCTGTATGAGTTTCCGCTGCGGGAGCTGGATCTGTTCCTGCCCACCTGGGTGGAGGCCCTGCCGCCGGACCATCCCATCAAAACCGGCGTATATCAGGCGGTGCGCCGGGAGACGGCAGACCTGGCCCATGTGCGCCAGCTGCGGGATTGCCTGTCTGCTCTCCAGGGGGAGGGGGACATTTCCGCCTCATCTGTCCGCAGCCTGAATTTGGGCGTGGGCATCGCCGCGGCAGACCTGGACCTGCCGCGGGGGCTGTTTTATGAGACGCTCAGCCGGCAATCCGGCCTCACCGTCACCGATGACGGCGACCTGATGCAGCTGCTGACCAGCCTGGCCGCTGTCCGGAAGGAGTATGACCGGATGGCCCCGGCCATGCAGGCGGCGCTGGACACCGGCTATGGCATCGTAATGCCCAGCGTGGAGGACCTGAACCTGGAGGACCCGGAGATCGTCCGCCAGGGCGGACGATACAGCGTCCGCATGAAGGCCAGCGCCCCCTCTGTTCACATGATACGCGCCGATATTGCCACCACGGTATCGCCGATCGTAGGCAATGAAAAGCAGTCCGAGGACATGGTGAATTACCTGCTCCAGGAGTTTGAGGGAGACACCAGCAAGCTCTGGCAGTCCAACATTTTCGGCCGCAGCTTCAATGAGATCGTGGGCGACGACCTGCAGGCAAAGCTGCGCCGGATGCCCACGGATTCCCAGAAAAAAATGCGGGAGGCGCTGGAGCGCATCATCAACGAGGGAAGCGGAGGTCTGATCTGCATCATTCTGTGATTTTTCCCGGCAGGGACCGTTTTGCGGCGGTCCCTGCCGCATTTTATACGGAATATATTGCATAAAATGCTTGAATATTTGGAAAAAGTGTGCTAAAATACTTAATTACTGAACAGCGGCGCAGTATCCTAGTCGGATCTGCCGTCTTGTAAGAAGGGCCTAAAAATCCTTTAAAGGGCACAACTGTGAAGTCCCTGGTGCCTGCTGCTTACGCCCAGTTTGGGGTGGGTGCTGGGGGGAGACGTGGGAGCCCCCGCGTCTGCGGTGGTAGGGCGCCCTCCAATGGCATGGAGGACCCGACCCTGCTACCGTGGAGACCTGCTGTTGTGCACAGGCGTACTCCCTCTGTGGTCAAGCGACCTGTGTACGAGGCAGATGATGAACCTGCAATGCGGTGCTACCCGGCTTCACTGCCGTAACGCTGTGTGCAGAGTAGCCTGCCTTGCGTGGGCACGGTGGATAGGGAAGTGGAAGCACCGGTCTCCCCGGCCAGGGAGGCTGTGTTGATTCCCTTGAAACCCTGGCTGCAAAAGAGGCTAAGAGACGGTCTGACCGCTGTGGAAATCACCTAGGCTGTCCTCACGGGACATCGGAGGGATTGCAGTGCGGACTAAGTGGCAATCGGGTCCCATGGCCGGCAACACCATGGCGCAGCGCCTAACGGGAAACCGCCTGACCGGCGACGGAAGGCGCGCTGCGGGGAAATCCAACCCGTACCTAAGCCGTAAGATTAACCTTCGGCGTTGCCCTGTTCAGTGTACTATAACAACAAAGCGAGGGATCTACTCTTGAGCGAACGCGACAGGAGCAAGGACAAAAACGGCGGGAAAAAGAAAAGCGGCCGGGGCTGGGCTCTGCGGGTGTTTCTGCTGGCTGTGGTGCTGTCGGCCCTGCTGAGCTTTTTCTCCTCCACCGCTTTGGAGGGGACCGGCTATATCGTGGCGGCGCTGGTGCTGGCCGTGTTCATCGGCCTGGGCATCGTGTTCGACATGATCGGCGTGGCCGTTACGGCGGCAGACCCCAAGCCCTTCCACTCCATGGCTGCCCACAAGGAAAAGGGCGCACGGGAAGCCATCCGTCTGCTGCAAAATGCCAACCAGGTGTCGTCCGTGTGCAACGACGTGGTGGGCGATATATGCGGCATCGTCAGCGGTTCCACGGCGGCGGTGATCGTCACGCATCTGCAGCGGGACTTCAGCACCTCGTCGGTGCTGATCTCCATCGGAGCCACAGCGCTGATTTCCGGCATTACCATCGGCGGCAAGGCCTTGGGAAAGACCGTGGCCATCAACCAGTGCACCAGCGTGGTGTACCGGGTGGCCCGCATCATGCACGCCCTGCATCTCTCACGCTGAAATGGAGCGATATACTTGATTTTAGACCGCATAGACAGCCCCGCCGATGTGAAGGGGCTCAACGAGAATCAGGCCCGCCAGCTTTGCAGTGAGCTGCGGGGGTTTCTCCTGGATGAGGTATCCAAAACCGGCGGACACCTGGCCTCCAACCTGGGGGTGGTGGAGCTGACGGTAGCCATTCACCGGGTGTTTGACACCGCCGTTGACCGGCTGGTGTTCGACGTGGGGCACCAGTGCTATGTGCACAAGGCGCTGACCGGACGGCGGGAGCTGTTTGATACCCTGCGGCAGTTCGGCGGCCTGTCCGGCTTCCCCAAGCCATGGGAGAGCGTTCACGATGCGTTCATTGCCGGACACGCCTCCAACTCGGTGTCGGTGGCTCTGGGTATGGCCCGGGCCCGCACGCTCCAGGGAAAGGATTACAGCGTCCTGGCCCTGATCGGCGACGGCGCCATGGGCGGCGGACTGAGCTTTGAGGGGCTCAACGACGCCGGAGCCAGCGGCGAGCCGCTGATCGTGATCCTCAACGACAATGGCATGTCCATTGCACCCAATGTGGGGGGGCTGTCCCGGCATTTGTCCCGGCTGCGCAGTACGCCGGGATACTACGAGTTCAAGCGCCGCTATCGCCAGATGCTTACCGGCAGTCAGACCGGTAAGCGGGTCTATGCCATGAGTCACGAGGTAAAAACGGCTCTGAAAAATTCCCTGCTGCCCGGCAGCACAGTATTTGAGAACATGGGCTTTACCTATATGGGGCCGGTGGACGGCCACGACGTGGAGACGCTGACCCAAATGCTGGTGCTGGCCCGGGATATGCGCCGGCCGGTGCTGCTGCATGTGCATACCGTCAAGGGAAAGGGCTATCCCTTTGCCCAGAAGGAGCCCGGGCAGTTCCATGGCGTGGCTCCCTTTGACGTAAAAACCGGAAGAGCCCTGAAACCGTCAGGGGAGAACTTTTCTCATGTATTCGGACAGGAGCTTCTGTCCCTGGCCCGGGAGGATGAACGGATCTGTGCCGTCACTGCCGCCATGGTAGAGGGCACAGGCTTGACGGATTTTTCCAGAACGCTGCCCCGGCGCTTTTTCGACGTGGGGATCGCCGAGGGCCATGCGGTGGCCATGTGCGCCGGTATGGCCCAGCAGGGCATGGTGCCGGTGTTTGCGGTGTATTCCAGCTTTTTGCAGCGGGGATATGATATGCTGCTGCACGATGTGGCGCTGAATCATCTCCATGTGGTGCTGGGCGTGGACCGGGCGGGGCTGGTGGGCGCCGACGGCGAGACCCACCATGGCTGCTTTGACCCCATGTACCTGTCCCAGGTGCCGGGGATGACGGTGTTGTGTCCTGCCAGCTTTGCGGAGCTGCGGCGGATGCTGCGGCGTGCGGTGGAGGAATTGGACGGCCCCGTGGCGGTGCGGTATCCCCGGGGCGGCCAGGGCCGCTATCAGGATGACGGCGGCGACGGAACGTTTGTGTGTCTGCGTGAGGGCGATGATGCCGCCATCCTGACCTATGGCATTCTGGTGAACCAGGCTCTGGATGCGGCGGAGCTTCTGGCGCAGAAGGGAATCCGTGTCCGGGTGGTGAAGCTGAATCAGATTTGCCCGCTGGACAGTAAACAGGTAAAGGACGCTCTCTCCGGTACGGAGCGGCTGCTGGTGCTGGAGGACTGCATGGCCACAGGCTGCGTGGGGCAGCGCATAGCCGCTATCCTGGCCCAGGAGCGGATGGAGCCCCGCTGTCTGACGCTGAAAAATCTGGGCGGCCGGTTTGCCCCCCAGGGTACGGTGGACCAGTTATACAAAGCCTTCGGTCTGGACGCCCGGAGCGTAGCCCACAGCGTGGAGGAGATGCTGCATGAGCAATAAGACGAGATTGGATGTGCTGCTGGTGGAGCAGGGCTTGCTGGAAAGCCGCCAGAAGGCCCAGGCCGTTATCATGGCCGGCAGTGTGTTTGTTGACGGTCAGCGGGTGGACAAGCCTGGCACGGCGGTGCCCAATACCGCCGCCATCCAGGTGCGGGGCCATGCTTTGCCCTATGTCAGCCGGGGCGGCCTGAAGCTGGAGAAGGCCATGCAGACGTTTCCCCTGACCCTGGACGGCAAGGTCTGCGCCGATATCGGCGCATCCACCGGCGGCTTCACGGACTGCATGCTGCAAAACGGGGCCACAAAGGTCTACGCTGTGGATGTGGGCTACGGCCAACTGGACTGGAAGCTCCGGGGAGACCCGCGGGTGGTGTGCATGGAACGCACCAACGCCCGCTATCTTACCCATGAGCAGATCCCAGAGGAGCTGGACTTTGCGTCGGTGGACGTGTCGTTTATCTCCCTGCGGCTGATCCTGCCGGCGCTGGACGGATTGCTGTCCCCGGAGGGAGAAGCCGTGTGCCTGGTGAAGCCCCAGTTCGAGGCGGGCCGGGAAAAGGTCGGAAAAAAAGGCGTGGTCCGGGACCCGGCGGTGCACCTGGAGGTACTGGAGGCCTTTCTGGAGCATGCAAAGGAAAGTAACTTTACAGTGCTTGGAATTACATACTCGCCCATACGGGGACCCGAGGGAAACATCGAATATCTGGGCTATCTGCGCCACGGACAGGGGACACCCGGCGTCTTTTCCCTGCCGGAGATCGTGGAGGCGTCTCACAGCCAATTGAAGGACTGAGGTGAGCGGCATGAAACCAAAACGCGTGATACTTTGTCCCAATCCGTACCGGGACAGTGAACTGAAGGTCTGCAAGCAGTCCCGGGATATGCTGGAGAGTCTGGGGATGCAGACCTCTGTGTGCCTGCCCTTCCAGCGGGAGGGGTATGGCGAGGAGCTGGGGATCCCCATGCGGCTCTTGCAGCAGGAGATCCGGTCGGCTGACCTGCTGATCGCCTTCGGCGGCGACGGTACCATTCTGCATCTGGCCCGGACCGTGGCGTTGCACAGCGTGCCGGTGCTGGGGGTGAACCTGGGAAGTCTGGGCTTTATGTCGGAGCTGGAGGTCAACGAGCTGGACCGGCTGCGGGATCTGGCCGAGGGCCGGTTTACCGTAGAATCCCGGATGATGCTGGATGCGTCGGTGCTGCGGGAAGGACGGCAGGTGTACAGCAACATCGCCCTGAATGACGCGGTGATCTCAAAAGGGTCCATCGCCCGGGTGGTGCGGCTGGATATCTTCACGGAGGAGGGACGCCTGACCCGGGTAGGCGGCGACGGCATCATCGTGTCCACCCCTACCGGCTCCACCGGATATTCTATGGCCGCCGGAGGCCCCATTGTGGAGCCCACCGCCAAAAACCTGCTGCTGACCCCGATATGTCCCCATTCCACCCGCTCGTCCTCCTACGTGCTGTCACCGGACCATGTGATCACCGTGGAAGCTGCGGATGCCAACCGGAAATTCGTCTATCTTTCCGTAGACGGCGGCAAAGCGTTTTCTTTGAAAAACGGAGACCAGGTGCGGGTGAGCACCTCAAAATACACCACAAAGCTGGTTCGTCTCTCCAAAAAAAGCTTTTGCGAAATACTGGACAAAAAAATGGGAACGGAGGCTTCTAAAAAATGAAAAACGACCGCCAGAACCAACTCCTCCAGATCATCAGCGAGGAGATTATCGAAACCCAGGAGCAGCTGCTGGAGCGGCTCCAGGCCAAGGGGATCAAGAGTACCCAGGCCACGATTTCCCGGGACATCAAGGAGCTGCACCTGATCAAGGAGCCAGCCGGGCAGGGAAAATACCGCTATGCCGTTTCCGCCCACCGCACCAAGCTGAATTTTGCCGACAAGCTGCGCACCATTTTCCGGGAGAGCGTCCTGACGGTGGACAACGCCCAGAATATCGTGGTCATCAAGACTCTGCCGGGTCTGGCCAATGCCGCGGGATCTGCCGTGGACGGTATGGACGTGCCGTATCTGGTGGGGTCCCTGGCCGGCGACGACACGGCTCTGCTGATCATGCGGGACACGGAAAGCGCTGTGGATTTTACGGAAGAAATCAAGGAAATGCTGCGCTGACAGCCAGAAAAATGCGCAGGACAGCGGAGGGATACGCAGATGCTGCAATTGCTCCACATTGAGAATATCGCCATCATCGAGTGCGCGGACATTGCGTTCCGGCCCGGCTTCAACGCCCTGACGGGCGAGACCGGCGCCGGTAAGTCCATTGTCATCGACTCCATCAGCGCCGTGCTGGGCCAGCGGACGTCCCGGGACCTGATCCGTACCGGGGCGGATATGGCCTTTGTCAGCGCGTGCTTCACGGACATTCCGCCCCGGCTGGGAGAGGACCTGGGCATCGCCTGGGAGGGGGAGCTGCTTTTGCAGCGGGAGATCCACGGCGACGGCAAGAACGTCTGTCGGGTCAACGGACGCCCCGTCACCGTTACCCAGCTTCGCACCCTGGGCAGCCGCCTGCTGAATATCCACGGCCAGCACGACGGCCAGCAGCTGCTGGACGAGGAGCAGCACCTGCTGTATCTGGACAGCTTTGGCCGGACGGAGCAGCTGTTGGCGGAGTATCGTGAAAAATACCAGGCCATGGCTGCCCTGCGGCGGCAGATGCAGGCCCTGGAAATGGACGAGGCGGAGAAGGCCCGCCGGGTGGACACCCTGACCTATCAGCTCCAGGAGCTGGAGCGGGCCAAGCTGCGCCCCGGCGAGGAGCAGGAGCTGCAAAGCCGCCGGACACTGCTGCACAATGCGGAAAAATTCATTTCCGCTGTATCCGGGGCGGATTTCTGCCTCAACGGCGACGACGGCAGTGATGGCGCGGCCAATCTGGTGCGTCAGGCCCAGGAATCCCTGGCATCGGTACGGGGGCTGGACCCCGAGCTGGGAGAGCTGTACGACCGGCTGGAGGCTGCGTACAGTGAAATATACGACCTGGCGGATACCATCCGGGACAAGCGGGAGGATTTCGACTTTTCGCCCCAGGAACTGGACCGGGTGGAGGGACGGCTGGATCAGCTGTACCGCCTGAAAAAGAAGTACGGCCCCACAGTGGAGGAGATGCTGGAGTATCAGACCCGCTGCCGCCGGGAGCTGGACGACATACAGGACGCGGGGGACACCCTGCTGCATCTGGAAAAGCAGCTGAAGAAGGCAGAAAAGGCCGCCCGTCAGGCGGCGGAGGCCCTGTCCCAGGCCCGGCATGAGGCTGCCGGACGGCTGGAGGAGCAGATTCTCACGGAGCTGCGGCAGCTGGATATGGGGAAGATCCGCTTTGCCATCTGCTTTACGGAGCAGGCCCTGGCGGAAAACGGCGCCGATCAGGTGCGCTTCCTGATGTCCGCCAACGTGGGCGAGGAGCTGCGGCCTATCCACAAGATCGCCTCCGGCGGTGAGCTGGCCCGGATCATGCTGGCCATGAAAAACGTGCTGTCGGAGCAGGATCAGGTGGGCACCATGGTATTTGATGAGGTGGATACCGGTGTGTCCGGACGAGCTGCCCAGAAGGTGGCGGAGAAAATGGCCCGTATCAGCCGCACCAAGCAGGTGCTGTGCGTGACGCATCTGCCCCAGCTGGCCGCTATGGCGGATACGCACTTTTCTGTGGAGAAGGGGGAGCAGGACGGACGCACCTTTACCCGGGTGGTGCAGCTGGACAGAGCACAGCGGCAGCAGGAGCTGGCCCGCCTTACCGGCGGAGCGTCCATATCCGCCACCATGCTGGAGAGCGCCGGGGAGCTGCTGGACCAGGCGGACAAATTCAAAAAAACCTTGGCCTGACCCGTTGACAACGGGGAGAAGGAACGGTATAATACAAAGCAACTTCATATGCAACAGCGATGAAGGGAAGAAGTATCCGGCCGATGACGCCTGCAAAGAGAACCCCTGGACGGTGAGAAGGGGAGAGGCGGCGGCAGGAGAATACATCCCGGAGCAGCCTTCTGAACGGTCTCTCCTATTAGGAATGTGTCGGGTTCGCCCGTTACAGCGATAGGGTGTTGCTGCACCCGATGAGGCCGCATGCCGTGAGGCGGCGGCGAAGCTGAGGTGGTACCGCGATTTACGTCGCCCTCTGTCAACACGACAGGGGGCGTTTTTCTTGCCCCCTGGAAGCCAAAAATATCGGAAAGGAATCAGAAAACATGGGAATTTATGAAGAACTGGTGGCCCGCGGCCTGATCGCTCAGGTCACCAACGAGGATGAGATCCGCGAGATGATCAACAACGGCAAGGCCACGTTCTACATTGGTTTTGACTGCACGGCGGACTCCCTGACGGCTGGACATTTCATGGCCCTGACCCTGATGAAGCGCCTGCAAATGGCGGGCAACAAGCCCATCGCCCTCATCGGCGGCGGCACCACCATGATCGGCGACCCCTCCGGCCGCACGGACATGCGCAAGATGCTCACCAAGGAGGACATCGACCACAACGCCGCCTGCTTCAAGCGGCAGATGGAGCGGTTCATCGACTTCGGCGAGGGCAAGGCCATCATGCTCAACAACGCCGACTGGCTGCTGAAGCTGAACTACGTGGACCTGCTGCGGGAGGTGGGCGCCTGCTTCTCCGTCAACAATATGCTGCGGGCCGAGTGCTATAAGCAGCGCATGGAGAAGGGCCTGAGTTTCCTGGAATTCAACTATATGATCATGCAGAGCTACGACTTCTACTATATGTTCCAGCACAACGGCTGCAATATGCAGTTCGGCGGCAACGACCAGTGGAGCAATATGCTGGGCGGCACGGAGCTGATTCGCCGGAAGCTGGGCAAGGACGCCCACGCCATGACCATTACCCTGCTGACGGATTCTCAGGGCAACAAGATGGGCAAGACCGCCGGCAACGCCGTGTGGCTGGATCCCAACAAGACCAGCCCCTTCGAATTCTATCAGTACTGGCGCAATGTGGGCGACGCCGACGTGCTCAAGTGCATCCGGATGCTGACGTTCCTGCCCCTGGAGCAGATCAATGAGATGGCCGAGTGGGAGGGCGCAAAGCTCAACGAGGCCAAGGATATCCTGGCCTACGAGCTGACGAAGCTGGTTCACGGCGAGGAGGAGGCCGAAAAGGCCCGTCAGGCTGCCCGGGCACTGTTTGGCGGCGGCGCTAACGCTCAGGATATGCCCACCACCGAGCTCACCGGCGACGACCTGGGCAGCGGCGAGATCAACGTGCTGAATCTGCTGGTCCGGTGCGGTCTGTGCGCCAGCAAGGGCGAGGCCCGTCGACTGGTGCAGCAGGGCGGCATCACCGTGGGGGACAAGAAGGTGGATTCCATCGACGCATCCTTCGGCTGCCAGGAATTTACCGGCGACGGCCTGATCATCCGCAAGGGGAAAAAGGTGTTCCACCGGGCGGTGCTCATCTGAGATATCTGTCAACAAGAGAGTATTACAAGATAAAAGAGAACGGCACAGCGTTGGCTGTGCCGTTCTCTCTTAAAATGATGAAAACAAAACCGGGAAACCATTACAGTTTCCCGGTTTTGGCACGCCGTGAGGGATTCGAACCCCCGGCCTTCTGGTCCGTAGCCAGACGCTCTATCCAGCTGAGCTAACGGCGCATGTCTCTTGACGACTTTGTTATAATACCACGATCTCACAGAAAATGCAAGCTTTTTTTTGAAAAATCTCAATAAAATTTCTGCGGGCGTATTCGGTCGAAGATGGAGGGATTCTGCCCCGCCGTATAAGGGACCTTTCCCCGGGAATACTGTTTTTATCCAAGTGACGGAGGCAGTAGGGGAATGCAGGGAAAAGTGGAGATCTGCGGCATCAACACCGCCAAGCTGGAGGTCTTGAAAAACGATGAGATGACGGAGCTTCTGCGGCGCACCAAGCAGGGGGACATGGACGCCCGGGAGCGGCTGATCCGCGGCAACCTGAGGCTGGTGCTGTCGGTGCTCCAGCGGTTCACCAGCAGGGGGGAGAACATGGACGACCTGTTCCAGGTGGGGTGCATCGGCCTGATCAAGGCCATCGACAACTTTGATATTACCCAGCCGGTACGCTTCTCCACCTATGGCGTTCCCATGATCGTGGGAGAGATCCGCCGCTATCTCCGGGACAACAGCGCCGTGCGGGTGTCCCGCAGTCTGCGGGATACGGCGTACAAGGTGCTTCAGGCCCGGGAGCGGCTGCTGCGCCAGAGCCAACGGGAGCCAACCGTGGAACAGCTGGCCCGGGAGCTGGATATCCCCCGGGAGGAGGTGGTGTTGGCCATGGACGCCATTGTGGACCCGGTGTCCCTGTACGAGCCCATTTACTCCGAGGGCGGCGACACCGTGTGCGTCATGGACCAGGTCAGCGATCGCCGCTGCACCGATGAGGGCTGGATCCAGCACATTGCCCTGAAGGACGCCATTGGTCACCTGACGCCCCGGGAGCGGAGCATTCTCATGCTGCGCTTTGGCCAGGGAAAGACCCAGATGGAGGTGTCGGCGGAGATCGGTATCTCTCAGGCACAGGTGAGTCGCCTGGAAAAGGGGGCCATCCGCTCCATTAAGAAGGAATTGTAAGACGTGCAGCACCGCATAGCAGGATGCTATATACGAAAGTGTGACCCTAAATCAACCTGACAAGTCGGAGATTCAGCTGATTTTGTTTCTATGAATGCCCTTTCGATAAAACTTTTCGCCCTATATCCCAGCAAAAAAGTGATTGTATCTGCTTTCATTTCTACCATTAACCGTTTCTCACACAGCCATTTGGATAGTGCAATCTCAGTTTCCGTGAAAGCATAGCAGCCCAAATCTTTTTCATCATAAAGAAACCCCTGAATTAAATCCGTGGTGATACGCAGTTCATTACCGACGAGAAAAATGCAAACATCGTGATTTTGAAACCTCTTATCTGAGGAATCGAAGCATTTGGTAATAAGATATGGCTCCTGTACCCCGTAGTAATCCCGCAAATGGCCGCAGGCTTGAGACAGGATATTCTTTTTCATGGTGGACGGATGGAGGGATTCAACTTTTTCCCATAAAGGCGCGGTCAATCCGGCAGTCACGATTCCACCAACAACGAGAATGAAACAGCCGGCAATCATCTTCCCGATACCAGCAAGGAGATTCCAGAACCAACCATCTGACTGCGGAATTGATTTAAGCAGAAAAAAGCCCGCAGTGACGGCAGCAATAAAGATGATAAATGAAAGAACCGCGCTGAATCTTCGCCATATTTTCTCTTTTTGGAGGATACGCTTCTCACAGCGAATGAGGGATTTATATTGATCAGTCAGAGCATTGTTTAGATTTTTGCATGTGTGGTTATACCGAAAGTATCGCATATTCTATCCTCCGTCCTTTGGCTGCTGGTATGGATAATCAGAGATAGCCTTTTTGCCCTTATCCTAACACACAAAGGGCAATAGTGCAATAACGGGCACAGCGCTGTCTGCTGTGCCCGTTAATTGCTGCATCGCAGCATTGTCTTTTACTGTATGCTGCCTACCAGGATCAGAGTCAGCAGCATGTATGCAGCGCTGGCAGCAGCTGCAATGCCGCATACGATTATGCAGACGATGCGCGGCCCACGGCGCAGGCAGGCCCGTCCTACGAAAAACCCGGCTGCCGCCAGGATGAACAGCACAGCGGCTCCCCAAAATGGCATGTCGATCACCCCCTCATAGCGTCCAGCAGGTCCGTAAAGTCCCGCAGCTGGCCCGCAAAGCGCTCCTTCATCTGATCCGCCCGGCCCTTTCCGGCGTCAAACAGCGGCTCGTCCGTCTGGATAGCCGCGAATACCCGTCCGTCGGCCTTGACGCTGAGATACACCTTGCCCAGGTGCAGCAGCTGGTCCATGACCTGGGGGGACAGCAGTGCCTGCGCCGCAGCAGGATCGCCGCATTGAACACTGAACCGCTTGTCAAATTCCGGATCTTCCGAGGAAAAACCGTCCCGGCCCAGCAGCCGTGCCAGCTTTCCCTTGGGGGCGGCCTGCAGGTCGCAGGGCAGGGTGCGGCCCAGCTGCGCCGCCATCCAGCGTCCGCAGAAAACCGGAACCTCGTTGTTTTCCCAGTTTTGGGTGGCGGGGTCCTGATAGGGCTGCAGGTCCAGCAGCTCCAGATTGCTGATCTCCAGTGGCCGACCATGGTACCTGGTCCGGACCAGACCGCTGCCGCTCATACGCTCCGCCTGAGGCAGGGGCAGACCGGAGGCCTGGAGTGTTTCCTGGGAAATATGCTGCCGGGGCAGGTATTCCGCTTCCTGAAATACTGCGCGCAGCGCGTCCTGGGCCAATCCGCCCTGGGCCGCACCCTGGAGCTTTTTCCCGCCTGACGCGCCCATAACGCCGCCGATGACGGCGATGATGACGCCTGCGGCGATGGCGGGCGTGGCGCTGAGAATCACTCCGGCCACAAGAATGACCACGCCGATGCCGGAGAAAACCTTGCCGAAGCCCGCCAGGGCACGGCCCTTCTGAATATTCTGTGTACTGTTATCCATGTGCTTGCTCCTCTCTTTCTGCCCCAAACAGGACTTCGCACCGGCACAGGGCCTCGATGATCCCCTGCAACCGCCAGCCGCCGCAGAAGCTCCTGCTCCGCCAGCGTCTCCCGATAGCCGCAACGGCAGGTGGTGCTTCCCTTTTTCAATCGCTCCCCAAACAGGGGGCATTTGCTCTGTTTCATAGGCTTTATCCCCGATTGCTCATCCAGCTTTCGCCCCAGTCCTCGGCAGGATCGTAGGGGATGGGGTCGAACCCGGCGGCATACACCGGGCCGTCGTCGCGATAGGCCAGCCCGTCCTCTGCCAGGGTGTAGCTTCCGGTAATGTAAAAGGCGTCGTGACCGTCGCTGTACCAGCGGCAATAGCCGTTCTCATCGGTCTCAAAGCTGGCCCCCGGCAGGGCGGTATAGGCCGCTGCCTGGCCGTAAGGGTAGAACACGCCGGAGAAGCTGCCGTCCGCATCCTGGCCCAGCAGGGTGAACCGGTCCTTATCCAGGCCGGGGGACAGGTAAATGCGTCCGTTCATGGCCAGATACGGTCCCTTGCCGTCCTGGTCGTCCCCGATGGTGCCGCTGCCCATGGATAGTCTGGTGTAGCTCAGATACGCCATGCGGTCTGCGTCGATGACCAGGGTCTCACCCAGAGCGTTCTGCCACACGCCGCTCAGGTCCGAGAGCTCCCACAGATCTATCCGGGCATCGCTGCTGCGGCGGAAGGTGAAGTGGTTGATGCTCTCCGCGTTTCCCCCGCTGCCGTTCTGATTGGGTAGCAGCACCCCGTCGTCCCGGAGAATAAAATCGTACAGGAAGCCGTCAAAGTCGATGGTAGGCACATCAGCAGCGGCGTCATAGGGACCCTGCCCCGTGCGGCCGGAGAAGGTCTGGTAGGTATAGCGGCCCTGGTCTGCCGAAAAGGACAGAATATTCCCCGAGGGGGACGTCCACTGGCCCTCCAGCTCTGCGGCATCCGTCACCGGATGCTGCCCCTCCGTCTGCTCGTCGGGGGACGGCGTATCTGCGCCGCCGCTGCACGCCGTCAGGGTCAGCACCAGCGTCAGCATGACTGCCAGCCGGGATAGCTTCTTCATAGTGACCTCCTTACTCCGCCAGCGTGTCCATAAACTGGCCGTTGACCGCGTTCCAGTACCACACATACGTCTGGTACTGGCCGTCTACGTGGAAGGTCATCTGCATGTCGCTGTTGCCGTCGCCGTCCAGGTCGGTGAAATCCGTGTCCTGATAGCAGCCGGCGGCTCCGTCGATGGACTTCGGGAACACTACGCTGCCATAGAGCTCCTGCTCCGGAAGGTCGTAATAGAGCTTGGCTCCATCGTCGCTCACGCAGATGCACACATCGGTGCTATCGCCGCCACGGGTCAGGGTACCGGTGTCCTGGATGGTGCCCCAGGTGCGCCAGTCATCGCCGGCGATATCATCATCCGGGGTGGTCTCCTTGGGCCCACAGGCCGCCAGGCACAGCACCAGACCGCACAGCAGCAGGAAAAGGCTGAAATTTCGCATGGTCTTTCCTCCTCAATATAGTAAGTCCACTGTACATTCATTGTACAGTGGACTTACAAAAATTGCTATTAACCAAAGGTTAGGTTTTGCCGGCGGGGGAGGGGACTACTCCCGATGTATCCGCATGAATCCCCGGGCCCCCAGGGCCCGCAGGTCCGTAAATCCCAGGGACTCATAGAAGCTCACGGTCTTGGGGGTGTCGTCGGTGCAGAGCATCGTCTGGTATATCTGCGGCCAACGGGCCAGCAGCGCCTGCATCAGGGCGGAGCCGACGCCTCGGCGCTGCCAACGGGGCTGCACCAGGATATCCTGCACATACAGAATGGACGCGCCGTCGCCTACAGCGCGTAAAATTCCCACCAGCTGTGTGCCGTCGTAGGCCGCCAGCACATCCCTGGACCCGGCAAAGGCGTCCCGCAGCATGTCCGGCCGCTGGGTATAGTTGGTCCAGCCCACTGCCTCATACAGGGGGAGTATTTCCTCCGTGCAGTAGTGCTCATAGGGACGGATATGAAATGCTGTCATGATATGACCTCCTGCGTCAAATTTTTCATCTGCCGCAACTTACCGCAATCTCATGCACCTGCTCCTCTCTGCTCACATACCCAGCCGCTGAGAGATGGCCGACAGCAGCTCCGTTTTGCCGGTGCCCTTTTCGGCGGAGAACGGCACCAGGCAGTCCTGCTCTGAAAGCTCCAGGGTGTCCCGGATCACCTGCAGGTTGGGGTCTATTTCACTTTTCTTCAGCTTGTCCAGCTTGTTGGCCACCACCACCGGGCAGCCGGTGCCCCGGAACCACTGAAACATGGTGACATCGTCCGCCGTGGGCTTGTGCCGGGCGTCCACGATCAGGACACCCAGGGTGATGAGCCCGGCCGCCTGGAAATACGACTCCATCAGCCGTCCCCAGCGGTCCCGCTCCTCCTTGCTGACCTTGGCGTAGCCGTAGCCGGGCAGGTCCGTCAGATAGACGCGGTTGTCGATGAGAAAGTAGTTCACCTGGGTGGTTTTGCCGGGGGTGGCCCCCACCCGGGCAAAATTCTTCCGGTTCAGCAGGCGGTTGATGACGGAGGACTTGCCCACGTTGGAGCGTCCGGCAAAGGTTACCTGGGGCCGCCCGTCCCGGATAAAGGCATCGGGACGGACCGCCGAGCGGATAAATTCCGCCTTGTTATAGTTGATAGGCATGGCAAGCGTTCCTCCTTTACACCGGAAGCGCCGCAGGGGCCTCCGGCGACGCACGGTGCCGGGGTGCGGCGTGCTCGCCCCGAGGTGCGGCCAGCGCCGCTTCAAACACCTGGTCCACGGTGTCCACGGGGACGAAGTGCAGTCCGGCCCGGACCGTCTGGTCGATCTCCTCCAGATCCTTGACATTGTCCCGGGGGATGATGACCGTATGTACGCCGCTGCGCAGGGCGGCCATGGTTTTCTCCTTCAGACCGCCAATGGCCAGCACCCGGCCCCGGAGGGTCACCTCGCCGGTCATGGCTACGCTGCCGCGAACTGGCCGCCCGGACAGCGCCGACAGCATGGCGGTGGTGATGGCGATGCCTGCCGATGGGCCGTCCTTGGGCACGGCTCCCTCCGGGAAGTGGACATGGATGTCCTTGGTCTTATAGAAGTCCCGGGTCAGGCCCAGCTCCTCCCACCGGCTGCGCAGACACGTCAGCGCCGCCTTGGCGGATTCCTGCATCACGGTGCCCAGGTTGCCGGTCAGCTCCAGCTTGCCGCTGCCGTCCAGGGCCTGGGCTTCTACCTCCAGGATCTCGCCGCCTACCTGGGTCCAGGCCAGGCCATTGACCACGCCCACCTGGTCCCGGTCGCTGTGAACGGAGTCGGTGTATTGCTCCACGCCCAGCAGGTCCCGGAGATTCTTGTCGGTGATGTCCACACGCTTCACGTCGCCGTCTACCAGCTGCATAGCAGCCTTACGGCAGAGCTTGCCCAGCTGCCGCTCCAGCACCCGGACGCCGGATTCCCTGGTATAGGCCGCGATGACCCGGCGGATGGCGTCGTCGCTGATGCGCAGCTGGGCCTTTTTCAGGCCGTGCTCCTTCAGCTGCTTGGGCAGCAGGTGCTGCTTGGCGATCTGCAGCTTTTCCTCGTCGGTATAGCTGCTCAGCTCGATGACCTCCATCCGGTCCAGCAGGGGACGGGGGATGGTGTCCAGGGTGTTGGCGGTGGTGATGAACATCACCCGGCTCAGGTCCACCGGCACCTCCAGGAAGTGATCCCGGAAGGCATGATTCTGCTCACTGTCCAGCACCTCCAGCAGGGCTGACGCCGGGTCGCCCCGCATATCGCTGGCCAGCTTGTCGATCTCGTCCAGCACCAGCAGGGGATTCATGGACCCGCTGCGGATGACGGCGTCAATGATGCGGCCGGGCATGGCCCCTATGTAGGTTTTCCGGTGGCCGCGGATATCCGCCTCATCCCGGACGCCGCCCAGGCTCAGCCGGGACAGCTTCCGGTGCATGGCCTTGGCCACCGACAGGGCGATGGAGGTCTTTCCCACGCCGGGAGGGCCCACCAGGCACAGAATTTTTCCCTTGGCCTGGGGGTTCAGCTGCCGCACGGCGATGAACTCCAGGATGCGCTCCTTCACCTTCTCCAGGCCGTAGTGGTCACGGTCCAGAATTTTCCGGGCCTGCTCCACATCAGCCCGGTCGTGGGTCTCCACGCCCCAGGGCACGTCCAGGCACACGTCCAGATAGTTCCGGATCACCGCACCCTCGGCGCTGCCGAAGGGCTGCTTGGACAGGCGGTGCAGCTCCTTCATGAGCTTCTCCCGAACCTCGTCCGAGGCACGGCAGCGGCCGATCCGCTCCTCGTACTCGTACAGCTCGTCGTCGCCGTCCTCGCCCAGCTCGTGCTGCAATACATGGAGCTGCTCCCGCAGGACCATGTCCCGCTGGACCTGGCCCACCCGCTGGCGGACCTTCTGGTCAATATCCGACTCCAGGGCGGCGATGTCAACCTCGTGGAGCAGGATCTCGTTCATGATCATCAGCCGCCGGACGGGGTGCAGCTCCTCCAGCACCCGCTGGCGGTCCTGGTGCCGGAGGTTGATGTTGGCGGCGATGGTGTCCGCCAACTCGCCGGGGTCCCGGATATCCAGCACCGAGGCCACCAGCTGATCGGACAGATTCCCCACCAGCTCCTGATACCGGCCAAACAGGGCGTAGGTCCGCCGGGTCAGGGCCTCGGTGCGGTCCGTGGCCCGCCAACCCTCGTCCTCCAGCAGGTCCACGTTGGCCTGGAGGAAGGGCTTTGTCTGCCACAGGCGGCGGATGGCCGCCCGGTGCAGTCCCCCGGCGATGACCCGCACGCCGGTATCCGAGGTCTTGACGATTTGGAAGATACGGCACACGGTGCCGATGGCGTACAGATCCTCCTCCTGAGGCTCCTGCACACCGATCTCCCGCTGGGTTACCAGCAGCAGCTCCCGGTCGCCCTCCATGGCGTTCTCCAGTGCCAGGATGGATATCTCGCGCTCCGCGTCGAAGCTCAGCGTCTGGCCCGGGAAGGCGGTCAGCCCCCGCAGAGCCAGCACGGGCATATTTTGTGTGGTCATAAGGGTATCTCCTTTGCGATAGGGAAAGTACAATAGGGCAAGAGGGGAGAGGCGCAAGCGTCTCTCCCCCTTGTTGGTTGTTTCAGGACGCCGGCGCGTCGCTGTCCTTGTGGGACCGGTGGTGGTTGGGGTCACGCAGGATCACCGGCTCCGCACCGTCCTTGACGGCGCCGGCGGTGATGGTCACCTGTTCGATGGTGTGGTCCGAGGGAATATCGTACATGATGGGGGTCAGAACTCCCTCCATGACAGCCCGCAGGCCACGGGCACCGATGTTGCGCTCGATGGCCTTGTCGGCCACGGCCTCCAGAGCATCCGGCTCGAACACCAGCTTCACATCGTCATAGGAAAACAGCTTCTGATACTGCTTGACCAGGGCGTTCTTCGGCTCCGTCAGGATACGGACCAGATCCTCCCGTCCCAGCCCGTCCAGAGCGGCGATCACCGGCAAACGGCCCACCAGCTCGGGGATAATGCCGAACTTCAGCAGATCATGGGGCTGGACCTCCTTCAGCAGCTGCCCGGTCCGGCGCTCTGCCTTACTCTCCACAACGGCGTCGAAGCCGATGCCCTTGCGGTCGGTGCGCTGCTCGATGATCTTCTCCAGACCGTCGAACGCACCGCCGCAGATGAACAGAATGTTGTGGGTGTCCACCTGGATGAACTCCTGGTGGGGATGCTTCCGGCCGCCCTGGGGCGGAACGTTGGCCACGGTGCCCTCCAGGATTTTCAGCAGCGCCTGCTGCACGCCCTCGCCGGACACGTCCCGGGTAATGGAGGTGTTTTCGCTCTTACGGGCGATCTTGTCGATCTCGTCCACATAGATGATGCCGTGCTCCGCCAGCTCCACGTCGAAATCCGCCGCCTGCAGAAGCCGCAGCAGAATGTTTTCCACGTCGTCGCCCACATAACCGGCCTCGGTGAGGGTGGTGGCATCGGCGATGGCGAAGGGGACCTTCAGCACCCGGGCCAGGGTCTGGGCAAACAGGGTCTTGCCGGAGCCCGTGGGCCCGATCATCAGGATGTTGCTCTTTTGCAGCTCCACATCCTCGCCGCCGCCGAAGAAAATGCGCTTATAGTGGTTGTAGACCGCCACGGACAGGGCCACCTTGGCGGCGTCCTGACCGATGACGTACTGATCCAGTACCGCCTTGATCTCCCGGGGAGTGGGCAGCTGGTCCGGGGTCTCGTACCCGGCATCGGGGCCGGGCTGATACCCGTCGTCCAGAATGGACATGCACAGCTGGACGCACTCGTCGCAGATGCGCACGCCGGGGCCCTGGATCATGCGGTGCACCTGATTCTCCGCCTTGCCGCAGAAGGAGCACCGCAGGGATTTCTTATCGTCTGCCATTGGTTACCTCTTGTAAATGACCTTGTCCACCAGGCCGTATTCCCGGGCCTCCTCGGCCAGCATCCAGTGATCCCGCTCGGAGTCCTGCTTCACCTGTTCGGGATCCTTGCCGGTGTTGTCGGCCAGAATCTGGTTCAGGCGCTTTTTCAGCTTCAGGAAATGCTCCACGTCGATCTCCATATCCGTGACCTTACCCTGGGTCCCGGCAGAGGGCTGGTGGATCATAATCTCCGCATTGGGCAGGGCGATGCGCTTTCCCCGTGCGCCGGAGGACAGCAGGAACGCGCCCATGCTGGCAGCCATGCCGATGCAGATGGTGGACACGTCGCACTTGATATACTGCATGGTATCGTAGATGGCCATACCCGCGGTAACGGAACCGCCGGGGCTGTTGATGTACATCTGGATATCCTTGTCGGGGTCCTGGGCCTCCAGATACAGCAGCTGGGCCACCACCAGGCTGGCGGTGGTATCATTGACCTCTTCGCCCAGGAAGATGATGCGGTCGTTCAGCAGCCGGGAAAAGATGTCATAAGAACGCTCACCCCGGTTGGTCTGCTCCACAACATAAGGGACTAAACTCATAGAAAATACCTCCTGTACAAATAGATGAAACTCTACCCAATTATACCCGCCCGCGTGGTATCTCAAGCAGGGAACGCCGGATAATTATTCCGCGTCCTTCTTTTCCTCTTCCTGCTTGGCTTCTTCCTGGGACTCCTCCACCACGGGAGCCACGGCCACAGCGGCGTCGGCCACAGCCTTGATGGCCTTGCTGCGCAGGACCTGCTCACGGACGTCGGCCTCGGGCAGATACTTCTTGATGGTGTCCAGATCCATGCCGTACTTGTCGGCCACGGTCTTGAGCTCATCCTCGATCTCCTGGGCGGTGGCTTCCAGGTTCTCGGCCTTCACCAGGGCGGCCACGGCCAGATCCATGCGGACCTGCTGCACGGCGGGGTCATGGGCCTGCTTCTTGAAATCGTCCTCGGTGGTGTTGGTCATCTTCAGATACTGGTCAAAGGGGATGCCCTGGGCGGCCAGCTGCTGCTGGAAGTTCTCCATCATCTGCTGGGCCTGAACGTCCACCATCTCATCGGGGATGTCGGCCTGGATGCCGTCGGCCACCTTCTGCATCAGGGCGTCCTCAAAGGCACGCTGGGCGGCGGCCTCGCGGTCGTTCGTCAGCTGCTTGCGGGTATCGGCCTTCAGCTCCTCCAGGGTGTCGAATTCGGACACGTCCTTGGCGAACTCGTCGTCGATGGCGGGGACCTCCTTGTGCTTGACCTCGTTGACCTTCACATGGAACACCACGGGCTTACCGGCCAGCTCGGGGGTATAGTTCTCGGGGAAGGTGATGTCGATGTCCTTCTCCTCGCCGGCCTTCATGCCCACCAGCTGATCCTCAAAGCCGGGGACGAAGCTGCCGGAGCCGATCTCCAGGTCGAAGTTCTCACCCTTGCCGCCGTCGAAGGGCACGCCGTTGTCAAAGCCCTCGAAGTCGATGTCGGCGGTGTCGCCCTTCTGGATCTCGCGCTCCACGCTGACCAGACGGCTGTTGCGGTCGGCCATCTCGTTCAGACGGTTCTCCACGTCCTCGTCGGTGACGTTGACCTCAGCCTTGGGGGCCTCCAGGCCCTTATACTGGCCCAGAGTCACCTCGGGATACACGGCCACGGTGCACTTGAACACCACGCCGTCCTTGCCGCAGGACTCCAGCTCCACCTCGGGATAGCCCACGACCTTCAGCTCCTGCTCCTTCACGGCGTCCTCATAGGCGTCGGGCAGAAGGATATTCACTGCTTCTTCATAGAAGACCTCTGCGCCGTACATGCTCTCGATCATCTTGCGGGGAGCCTTGCCGGGGCGGAAGCCGGGAACGCTGATCTTGCCGCGCTGCTTCAGGTAAGCCTTGTTGATGGCGGCCTCAAAGGCGGCGGCGTCTGCTTCGATGGTCAGTGCGACCTTGCTCTTGTCCAGTTTTTCACAGGATTTTACACTCATTTTGATTTTTCCTCCGTTCAGCATTAAATCGTATCAATGCAATTCTATATAATAGCAGAAAACAATTTCAATTTCCACACTTTTTTGCTCTAATCACAAATTTTTTTAGGATGGAAGCCCAAATAATCCCCGGAGACCATGTAAAACGCGGTTCCGCCCCGGTCTCCCTGCAGGGCCCGGCGGTGAGAAGCACCGTGGAGATGGCCGTAGCAGCACACCTTCACGCCGTATTCCCGCAGCAGCCGCAGGATCTCCGGGCACTGGTACCCCTGATACAGCGGCGGATAATGGAGGAAGCACAGCTTCTCGCGGTCGCCTGCCGCCTTCAGGGAGGTTTCCAGCCGCCCTACCTCCCGCAGCAGCACCTTTTCGTTGTGGGTGCCCTGGTTGTCCAGCTCATAGAACCAGCCCCGGGTGCCGCACAGGGCCACGTCCCCGTAAAAGCGGCAGTTGTTGTGGAGGATCTCCATGGTGGTCAGGCCGTTTTCCGCAAAGAACCGCTCCATTTTGGCGGCGGTGTTCCACCAGTAGTCGTGGTTGCCCTTGAGCAGGTATTTCTTCCCCGGCAGGGCGTCGATGAATCGGAAATCCTCCAGGGATTCCTCCAGGCTCATGCCCCAGGACAGATCGCCGCACAGCACGGTGACATCGTCCTCCGTCAGCACGGAGAATCCCTCCCGGATGCGGGCCACATAATCCCGCCACCCGTCCCCGAAGATCTCCATGGGCTTGTTGGAGCGCAGAGACAGATGCAGGTCGCCAATGGCATACAGCGCCATACGGCACCTCCTTTCTTGGTAATTTTAATGCTTTTAAAGGTCAAAAAGTAAACCATCAGCATCGCCGCCACAGCTCGACTCCGTGGTCATCCTGCGCAGAGCAAATCCGTTTTGGCAGCTCTGCGTCCCGCAGATTGAAATGGCGACGGTTTTTGCAGGTCACATAAGGGACGTTCATACATAGACGCAGGTCTCCGTCGGAAACATCCATGCCCAAATTCAAAACCTTCAGATTTGGCATATTGCAAAGAAAAGATAGGTTTGGCAAGATGTTATTTCCTTGTAACTCCAGATATTCCAGCGCCGATAAAGCGGACAGAGCAGAAAAATCCGTGATATGAGAGCAGTGGTCAAGGCACAGCTGGAATAAGGTACTCTTTACGTTTACCAGGGCGGAGATATCCGTCAGATTTCGCTGATAACACAAGGAAAGCGACTTCAAGGATTTTGCCTTGTGCAAGCCATTTAGCGAGTGAATTTTGCCCTGCGTCAGCGATAGCCAGTCTAAGCTTTCTCCCCCGATAACATCTGCAAGGTCATTTCCTTGATATGCGCAGAGATTAAGGGATTGTAGGTCCTGCGCATTGGCGAAACCATACTCGTACTTCGTATGTGATACATACAGGCACCGCAGACCAGGAACCTTCCCGTAGTCTATTTCACTGTGCAGTTTTCCGGCTATACCATAGGCCGTTTGACAGCGAAGCCATTTAACGCACGGCATATGATACAGCGGCGAAAAATCGAATCCGTCTGCCGCAGAGTCTGATGGAATGACCCACAAGAACTGAAGCGACGGGCATTGAGACAGCCAACCGATCTCGTCTGAAATGACGATTGCCTTTTCAAGCCCCTCTGACTGTATTAGTGCCAGATGTTCCGCAAAACTTCTGGAAGGATGCGGGAGCTGCGGCATTATACAGCCTGCGCTTTGCGGAGCATGAACGACAATCGCGTCATGCACATTGGTCGGATCGGTCAGCGCCGTAAAGATGAAGCCATTCCGATTTGTATATCCCTGCCGCAATTCGGCATAGGTTGCCTTTGTAAAAATCATGATTTACCTCTGTCCACGTCAATCCGTTGGCAGTACAGACGGAAGCGAATGTGATTTGTTAAAAGAACGCTTAACACCACCACACCATCCTCCGCAGATTGTTCCAGAACAGGTCCTCCAGCAGGGCCTGGGGATAGCCCCGGGCTGCCAGGGCCTGCCACAGGCGGGGCATGTCCTGGACGCCCCGCATTCCGGCGGCCAGGGTCCCGCAGCCGTCCAGATCGCCGCCCAGGCACAGAGCTTTCTCCCCGCCCAGCTCCAGAAAATGCTCCACATGGGCCACCAGCTCCTCCATGGTGCCCGCCGGACCCACAAACGGCCGGTACAGGTTCAGCCCCACCACACCGCCGGTGTCCCGGATGGCCCGGAACATGTCGTCGGTGAGATTGCGCCGGTGGGGGCACAGGGCCCGGCTGTTGGAGTGGGTGGCCACCACCGGCCCCCGGGCCAGGCGCACCACGTCCCAGAACCCCGGGTCGCTGATGTGGGACACGTCGGGGCAGATATGGCACGCCTCCAGCTGCCGCAGGAAGTCGGCGCCAAGAGGGGAGAGGCCCCGATCCGTGTCCCGGCAGTTGGTGCCGGACAGAACATTGGGCCAATTCCACACGGGGTTGAGAAACCGCACGCCCCATTCCGCCGCCGTCTCCACCTGTCCCGGGTCGCAGCCTATGAGCTCGGCCCCCTCTATGGAGAGAATCGCCGCCATTTTCCCGTCTGCCGCGGCCCGGTCCACCTCTGCGCCGGTGCGGCAGGGGACAATGACGTCCCGGTTCTGCTCCATCTCCCGCAGGAACTTCTGATGCAGGAGTTGTCCCTCCCGGACCATGGTGCTGCCCTGGGGAACCTCCTCCGGGTCCTGGTACAGGGCGAACACCTGGGCGAACCGCCCGAAGGCCGATGCCCGGCGCAGATCCAGATGACCGTCGTTTTCCCGCAGCTGCGCTCCGGTCCGCAGGCAGCGGTAAATGGTATCGCAGTGCGCGTCAAAATAGGGGATATGTTCCATATGTCACCTCAAAATGCGTTTTCAATGTACTCTATGCGGGCGGCCTTCTGGGGGTGCGGTCCGTCGGCGTACACCTCTGCCACGTCGAAGCGGGCGGGGCAGTCCAGGTCCTTCACCATCAGATACCACGCCGCCGTTTTCCGCAGCCGCTGCTGCTTCTGGGGCGTCACGTACTCCCGGGGCAGGCCGCAGGACAGATTGGTCCGGGTCTTGACCTCCACGAAGCACAGCACCCCGTCCTTTCGGGCGATCAGATCGATCTCCCCGAACCGGCAGTGAAAGCCGTGGGCCAGCAGGGTATACCCCCGGCGGCGCAGATAGTTGGCCACCTCCGCCTCGCCCCAGGTGCCCTCCGCCCGGCTCATGACCGACGCTCCTTCCACTTTTTCAGAAACGACTGCCGGTGCTCCGGGCAGGGGCCGTATTGGTCCAGCATGGCATAGTGCAGCTTGGTGCCGTAGCCCTTGTGCTGGGCGAAGTGATATTGGGGGTACTCCTTGTCCAGCACCTCCGTCACATACCGGTCCCGGGTGACCTTGGCCAGGATGGACGCTGCTGCAATGGAGATGCTGCGCCCGTCGCCGCCTACCACCGTCTCATGGGGGAGATCGATGGAGGCGCACCGCCCATGGTCCCGGTTGCCGTCGATGAGGGCATAGTCCGGGGACAGGGAAAGGGCCTCGATGGCCAGTTCCATGGCCTTGATGCGGGCGCTTAAAATGTCCGTGGCATCGATCTGTGCCGCACTGACGGAGGCCACGGCCCAGGCAATGGCCCTTTCGGTGATGACACCGTACAGGGCCTCGCGCTTTTTCTCCGTCAGCTTCTTGGAGTCGTCCAGCCCCGGGATATCGCACCCCTCCGGCAGGATCACAGCACCCGCGCACACCGGCCCCATCAGGGGCCCGGCTCCCGCCTCGTCGCAGCCGCACACCAGGGCATAGCCCCGCTTTCGGGCCGCCTGTTCCAGGGAATCATCCGGTCTCATTGGGCATCCTCCACCGTTTCCAGGGTGAACCGCCCCAGCTTGCCGCCCCGGAACTCGTCCAGCAGGACCCGGGCCATGCGCTGGGTGTCCACCTGGGCTCCCCGCATGAGAAAGCCCCGCTTCCGCCCGGCCTTTTCCAGCAGGTCATATCCGCTGTCCTCCGGCTCCACCTCAATTTTGTACCGCTCCGCCAGCACCGGCGCGTATCGCTGGGACAGGTAGTCCATCAGGCAGCAGGCCAGCTCCTCCATGTCCACCACATCGTCCTTGATGGCGCCGGTGAAGGCCAGGCGCTTGCCTACCTCCGGGTCGTCGAACCGGGGCCACAGGATCCCCGGGGTGTCCAGCAGCTCCAGAGTGCTGTCCACCGGCACCCACTGCTTGCTGCGGGTGACGCCGGGCCGGTCCTCGGCCCGGGCGGTCTTGCGATGGGCCACCTTGTTGATAAAGGTGGATTTGCCCACGTTGGGGATGCCCAGCACCATGATCCGCACGGTGCGGCCCACCTGGCCCCGATCGGCCCAGGCCGCCAGCTTGTCCCGCAGCAGCTCCCGGACGGCGGCGGCAAACTGGGCGGTGCCTGCACCGCCCTTGGCATTGGCCTCCAGGACGGCATAGCCCTTTCCCCGGAAATACGCCGCCCAGCGGCGGGTCTCGCCGGGGTCTGCCTGGTCTACCCGGTTCAGCACCACCAGGCGGGGCTTCCCCGCCGTCAGTTCGTCCACATCCGGGTTCCGGCTGGACAGGGGAATGCGCGCATCCAGAATTTCGCACACCGCATCCATATTCTTGATTTCTGCCGTGATCATCCGCCGGGTCTTGGTCATGTGCCCGGGGAACCAGCTGAGATTGTCTACCTGCATATTTATCACCTCTTACGCATACTTCATAACCATACAATTATATCATATTCCAGGCCCCTTGGCAAAAGAAAAAACGCCCGCACACAGCAGGCGTTCGTTCTTTTTTCGGGGGATACGGCTTACAGCTTCTCCTTGACCTTGGCAGCCTTACCGACGCGGTCGCGCAGGTAGTACAGCTTGGCGCGGCGCACGAAGCCGTGACGGACCACCTCGATGGTGGCGATGGAGGGGGAGTGAACGGGGAATACCTTCTCCACGCCCACGCCGTAGGAGATACGGCGGACGGTGAAGGTCTCCTCAATACCGCCGTGCTTCTTGGCAATGACGGTTCCCTCAAAGACCTGGATACGCTCGCGGGCGCCTTCCTTGACCTTCACGTGCACGCGGACGGTATCGCCCACCTGCACCTGGGGGACTTCCTTCTCCAGCTGCTCCTTGTTCAGTGCTTTGATCAGATCCATGGATATTTCCTCCTGTTTATATAGGCGTTCGTGCCGTCATGTGTGCGGCGCTCACTCCATTCCGGAGCGCCGGCGGCAGAGGACCGCCCTTTTTACGCCATGATAGGATATCATATCCCATCCCATTTTGCAAGTATTTTTTTCAAATCATGGGGTCTTTTTGAAAACCAGCCGCGCTCACCGGGAAAACGGCAGGCGCGGCTGGTCAATGCTCAGGTCATACGGTGCCCGTTACCGTCAGGACGCTCTGACCCGGTGTGACGGTCCAGGAGCCGTCGGCGTTCTGGGTGAACGTGGCCTCCGGCACCGTCAGCTTCCCGGCCACGGTGGCAAACGCGCCGGTGGCGGCGTCGTAGGTGTAATCCTCCGGCGACGTCCAGGCTGCACCGTTAAAGGTGACGCCGGTGATGGTCAGGGTGGGTTCAAAGGTATCGGTGATCACAGCGCCCTCCTGGCCGGTCAGGGCAGTGCTGCCGGTGTTTTGAACGGTAAAGGTATAGGTCAGGGGCCCATTGCCGGTGACCACAGCGGGGCACAGAGCCTTGCTGATGCTCAGCTCCGGTGCGGCCTGCGCCGCCGTGGTGGCCGTGGCCGTCAGGGGAGCCGCCAGCCCGCCGCCGGTAACGGTGACGGTGTTGCGGATCTCGCCCTCCACCCCCGGCGGGGCGAACTCCGTGACCCGTGCCTGATACACCAGGGTGACGTTGCCTCCGGCGGGGACAGTCACGCCGGTAACGGTCATCGGCGGCCCCGCCGTCACTGCCGGGGCGGTCTGCTCCGTGCCGCCGGTGTAATAGTGGAGGGTGCCCGCCTCATAGGCCAGGGGATACACCGTCTGGCCCCCGGCGGTATAGCCGCCCAGGTCGTCGGTCAGGGTCAGCCCGGTCAGCGCCGTGCCGGTGTTGGTCAGGGTCACCACATACGTTACCGTGTCCCCGGGCCGGTAGCTGCCGGACACCGCCGTCTTGGTAACGGTCAGGGCGTCCTGCAGCTCGCCGGTGACCACGTTGGAATTGATCTGGCTGCCGTTATAGGATAACGTTGCCATATTGGTAAAGGAAGCCATAGAACTCCTCCCGGAAAACGGATGGATTTTCCCGCGCTGCCGCGGGAGCCGTTTCCGCATTCCAGTGTATGCACCATGGCCTGCCGCCGTCAGACCTGCTTGTTCAGGGAGGCCTGCACGAAGCCCACGAACAGGGGATGGGGCCGGTTGGGGCGGCTCTTGAACTCCGGGTGGAACTGAACGCCCACAAACCAGGTGTTCCCGGGTTCCTCCACGATCTCCACCAGGTGGCCGTCCGGAGACAGCCCCGCCAGCCGCAGCCCGGCATCCTGGAGCTCCTGCCGGAACTGGTTGTTGAATTCATACCGGTGCCGGTGCCGCTCGGAGATCTCGGCGGTACCGTAGGCGTTCCGGGCCAGGGTACCATCTGCCAGCACGCAGGGGTATTTGCCCAGCCGCATGGTGCCGCCCTTGGCGGTGACGCCTACCTGATCGGGCATCAGTGCGATGACGGGATGGGCGGTAAGGCCGGAGAATTCGGCGCTGTGGGCGTCGGCCCACCCGGCCACATGCCGGGCATATTCAATGACGGCGATCTGCATGCCCAGGCAGATGCCGAAATACGGTACGTCGTTCTCCCGGGCGTACTGTGCTGCCAGGATCATGCCCTCGATCCCCCGGTCGCCGAAGCCGCCGGGCACCAGAACGCCGGAGCAATCTCCCAGCACCCGGCCAACGTTTTCCGCCGTCAGGCCCTCGGAGTCCACCCATTTGATATTCACCTTGGCATCACAGGCCGTCCCCGCATGGAACAGGGACTCGACCACGCTGAGATAGGCGTCGTGGAGGCCGGTATATTTGCCCACCAGGGCGATCTGCACGGTCTTGTGTACGCCGTTGATGCGGCGGACCAGCGCTGTCCATTCCGCCAGATCCGGCTCCCGCTGGGGCAGGCCCAGCTTCCGGCAGGCCACCCGGCACAGGCCCTCCTTCTCCAGCAGCAGCGGCACCTCATACAGAGTGGAGGCCGTCAGATTCTGGATAACGCAGTCCTCCTCCATGTTGCAGAACAGGGCGATCTTCCGCCGCAGGTCCTCCGGCAGGGGACTGTCGGTGCGGCACACCAGAATATCCGGCTGAATGCCCACGGACAGCAGCTCCTTCACGGAGTGCTGGGTGGGCTTGCTTTTCAGCTCACCGGTGCCGGGGATGGACACCACCAGGGGCACATGGATATACAGCACGTTTTCCCGGCCCTTTTCTGCCGCCACCTGGCGGATGGCCTCCAGATAGGGCTGGCTCTCAATATCGCCCACGGTGCCGCCTACCTCAGTAATGATGATGTCGGTCTGACCGTCGTCCATGGCATAGATGCGGCGCTTGATCTCGTCGGTAACATGGGGGATGATCTGGACGGTGCCGCCCAGATAGCCGCCCTGGCGTTCCCGGTTCAGCACATTCCAGAACACCTTGCCCGAGGACACCGATGCGTTCCCCGTCAGGGATTCGTCCACGAAGCGCTCATAGTGGCCCAGGTCCAGGTCCGTCTCCGCGCCGTCATCGGTGACGAACACCTCGCCGTGCTGGAAGGGGCTCATGGTGCCGGGATCCACATTAAAATAGGGGTCAAACTTCTGATTTTTCACCCGGAAGCCCCGCTGCTTCAGCAGCCGCCCCAGGGATGCCGCGCAGATGCCCTTTCCCAACCCGGACACCACGCCGCCGGTAACAAAGATATGCTTCATCGTGACCACTCCTTACCCGCAGAATACCACGTTAAAATACTTTCAAATTCTACTGCCGCGGTATTTCCTCGTCAAGACGGAATATTTATCAAAATAAAGAATCATTCTGCCGCCATCCCTGCACAAACAGCCAAAATTGCAAAATATGCGGAACTTTTCCTTGCATTCTATCCGCCTGCGTGGTATGGTAGATTTGGTCCCGCCCTTTCCGGCGGGATTTTTTGCGCCTGCTTTCAATTTCTTTAAGCGCCTTTACCGTCCGTCTGCCCCCGGTCCGTGACGATCGGTATGTCGCAGAAAGAATCGCAAGAGCCCCCGGAGGTCTCCCGATCGGTAGACCCCGGGGGCTTTCTGTGTATTTACACGGAGAACAGAATGTCTGCATAGGTGGGGTAGGGCCAGTATTTCGCAGCGGTCAGGGACTCCAGCTGATCGATGGACTGGCGGGCCTCCTCCATGCGGCGGACGATCTCCTCCCGGTAATACCGGGCTGCGTCGATGCCGCCCTCGGCATCGGGGGCCTTGTCCATGGCTTCGTTTATGGCCGCCATGGTGTCGTACAGACTGCCGGTAAGGGCGGACAGCTTTTGCAGCAGGTCCTCCTCCACCCGGCAGGGGACCACCAGCTCCCGCTTGTGCAGGATGGCCTGGGTCAGGTCCGCCGTATAGCGGTTCACTGCCGGCAGGATGCCCCGCAGAACCATGTCCCGCAGAGTGGACGCCTCGATGGCCGTGACCTTGCAGTAATTCTCCAGGTGGATCTCGTACCGGGCGCGCATTTCCGTCTCGCTGAGAATATTGTGTCCGGCGAACAGACGGATGTTCTTGGGGTCAATATAGGCGGGCATGCAGTCCACGGTGTCCCGCAGGTTGCTGAGCCCCCGGCGCTGGGCCTCCTGCACCCAATCCTCCCCATAGCCGTTGCCGTTGAAGATGATGCGCTGGTGAGCCTTGAAGGTGTCGTGCAGCAGATTCTGCAGGTCCGTCTGGAAGTCGTTGGACTGCTCCAGGATGTCCGCAAATTCCTCCAGCTCCTGGGCCATGATGGTGTTGAGCACCACGTTGGGGCTGGCGATGGACTGGGACGAGCCCAGCATACGGAACTCGAACTTGTTGCCGGTAAAGGCCAGGGGAGAGGTGCGGTTCCGGTCTGTGGTGTCCTGGGGGATCTCCGGCAGGGTGTCCACGCCGATGGCCAGCTTGCGCTTGGCCTTGTCCACGTACTCCTGGCCGCTGATGATGGAATCCAGAATGGCCGTCAGCTCATCGCCCAGGAACACGGAGATGATGGCCGGAGGGGCCTCGTTGCCGCCCAGACGGTGATCGTTGCCGGGATAGGACACGCAGCAGCGCAGCATATCCTGGTATTCGTCCACGCCCTTGATAAACGCCGCCAGGAACAGCAGGAACTGGGCATTCTGGCTGGGCGTTTTGCCGGGCTTGAGCAGATTCTCGCCGGTATCCGTGGCCAGGGACCAGTTATCGTGCTTGCCGCTGCCGTTGATGCCGGCGAAGGGCTTCTCGTGCAGCAGACAAACCAGACCGTGGCGGTCGGCCACCTTCTTCAGGAACTCCATGGTCAGCTGATTGTGGTCGCAGCTGCTGTTGGCGTCAGAGTAGACCTGGGCTACCTCATGCTGGGCCGGGGCTACCTCGTTGTGCTCCGTCTTGGCGGGGACACCCACCTTCCACAGCTCCTGATCCAGCTCATGCATGAACTCCGCCACCCTGGGCTTGATGGCCCCGTAATAGTGGTCGTCCAGCTCCTGGCCCTTGGGGGGCTTGGCGCCGAACAGAGTACGGCCGCACAGCACCAGATCCTCCCGGCGGCGGTACATCTCCTTATCGATGAGGAAGTATTCCTGCTCGGGGCCCACCTGTGCGGTGACGTGCTGGGCCTGGGTGTTGCCGAACAGCCGCAGAATGCGGATGCTCTGGGTGTCCAGCAGCTTCATGGACCGCAGCAGCGGCGTTTTCTTATCCAGAGTCTCGCCGCCGTAGGAGCAGAAGATGGTGGGGATATACAGGGTCTTATCCTTGACAAAGGCATAGGCAGTGGGGTCCCAGGCGGTGTAGCCCCGGGCCTCGAAGGTGGCCCGCAGGCCGCCGG
>OWIO01000393.1_pt1 | contig 40775 bp, 33 predicted proteins | sample 1733011 | NCBI WGS metagenome assembly OWIO01 (sample SAMN05065779, study PRJEB22554) | human gut metagenome | biome: ENVO:2100002; feature: ENVO:00000062; material: ENVO:00002003 | host: Homo sapiens | place: USA | reverse complement strand
TTGCCAAGGGGAACCTCACGATTGACGCTGCGGCGCACTTAGGGGCCGGCAACAAAGGCACATCGGCCGTCGGCGGTAAGGTGGGACTCACGTATCGCTTCTAAGGCGCGTTTCGTAGCTTCGTAATGTAAAGAACTCGGCAGGAGAAATCCTGCCGAGCCGAACCCCGGGATTTCTCGGGGTTTGTGTTGTCGGGAATGTGATTTTCAAACCTAAAGAGGTTTGACTTTTTTCATCGCCTCGGCAAGAGCGGCTTCTTCGGGCGCAAGGTAACGACTTGTCGTTCCGATGGAGGCGTGCCCCATGGCAGTTTGCACCAGGTTAATGTCCATGGTCTTTAAAGCCGTGACGGCAAACGTGTGGCGCAACCAGTGCGTCGAACCGGCACGCAACTTTTCGGCATCGGACGGGCGCTTGACTTCAACGGCAAGAGCCACACTCTCAAAAAATTCACAGAGGGCTTTGTATAGACCCGAGCGAGAAAGCCCCACCGTTTTGCGTTTTCCGAGGCTTGCAAGAATCGGAGTTTCGGGCGGGCAAAGGGAATGCACCGGAAGGCCTCGAGTGGCCAGATACCGATTGACGGCGTCTTCCGTTTGTTCCGGAACCGGAAGGCGCCGAATCTTGTCACCTTTTCCGACAATTTCGATGACGCAAAGGTCCGTATCCCCGATGCGACGCGTCGTAATCCAACCGGTTTTCGCTCCGATCATTTCCGAAGCGCGCATCCCGAGTCCCTTGCCAAGTGACAGGATGACGCGAAGGCGCGCTTTAGTCGCGCCGTCCGGCATGGCTTCCAAGTGCTCGGTAATTTCTTCCCATTGACGGGAAGAAAGGGATCTATCGGCAAAAGCCTTGGGGGCTCCTTCGCCCGGAAGCAGTCGAATCTTGGAGGAGACCTGATCGAAGGGGTTGCTCCTTAGGTATCCTGTTTTCGTCAGAAACGTAAAAAGAAGCCGTACGGCTGTCGTGGCCGTTTTGCGACTTGACGGACTTAAGGGTCCGTTAAAGGGACGCCACGTGCTACTTAAGCGCGGCGCGTTTTTTGGTCCGATCCACGTGGTTTGAGGTAGGTTCCAGGTTTGTGCCCACTCGGCCTCGCTTGTTCTCCCTAACGCTTCGAGCCACCGATAGTAAAGCGCCGCATCTTCCGTCCCGACGGAACTTAAGGCTTTTCGGCGCTCCATCGTAGCCCAGAGTAAAAACCGTTCGGCTTCTTTTTCATACTGAGCGCGGGTATTGGGATTGGCGGCTCGCGCTTTAAGCCACGCACGGACGGCCGCTAGGTCGTCTTCAGCTTCAAGGAGCGAGGCATCGCGTCCGCGATTTGTCCCGAACTTGCCCGAAAGCGTTTCAGGTAGGCTCATAAGAGGGGAAGGGGTTGTTTCCCGGACCGGTGTCGCAGGGAGCATTTCCTCTTTCGGATAAAACTCGGATGTGATTTCACCGATGTCTGGAGCATTTTCTTTGAGCCAATCGACTAAGCGAACAGCGGTTTCGCGATTGATGCCGGGGACGGCGTGGTACCAAGCGCCTTTGGCGTACGCGATGTGCTCGTAAAGTTCTTCGACGGACTTATCCCCGAAAGTAATGAGCGCATCGATGACGGTCTTACTGAAGGCATCGGCAAGCGCAATTTTCAAAGGTGTCTGTCCGTCGGTGACCACAGCATGTCTCACAGAAAAGAAAGGATTACATTATCAGGGTAAAATGCCCCGATTGCCTATCTTATATTTTAGGAGAGAACGATGGCTTTGGCCGTGTTTGACGTTTCATTCAAAGGGTTGCTCCGGTCCGGCGCAACATCCGAGGATCGTTCCGTTTCCGAATCCGTTGTCGGTATCGACACGATTCTGACGGCTTCGGCCATGGAACTATACGGTCGCTTGGTGGAAGCGGAAATCGATGTCAGGCGCAACCCGGGTTCCGATTTGTTCGAAGTCGACTACGGCTTCGGCATTAACCTTGGCATGGCCCGGCGCGCCGCTTTATCGGGTAACGCCCTGTTGATGAACCCGCAGCCGATGATTGTTCTCGATGCCTTGGGGTTAAGAAAGCATGACCTCGCTGATCCCCAGCAAAGCGATGCGGAAGACGGCACGCTTCCCGGTCTTTTCCAGCTTTTGATTGCTCTCGGTGGGCGCGAAATCGACCGCGTCGATTTGCTCGGAGACGTCGTTGACATCAATTGCGGGCGCGATGTCTTTCACGTGAGTTACACGACGTATCGCCTTTTAAGAAACCGCGGCGTGCGCCGTGCGATTTCGGCTTTCGGCGATGCTCTTAAAAACACAAAACTGCAGCGCATTGTGTTTACAAGCCGCACGACGGGCGAAGTGATTGTGGAGCTTGATTCACGGCACATCCTTTCGCTTGCGATGCCCGAGGAAAAAGATGTTCTCCTTATTGACGAAGTGCGCACGATGGCGCTTTCCTTAGCCGGGCCCGTAGCCGGCGTGGACGACACGTGGACGTTCTCGACGGGCTCCCAGATGATCAACATTCGGATGCTTGATGCGAACTTTCAGGCCCTCGTGGATAACGGCGTCTTTTCCCTGTATCCGGGGGACATTTTGATTGCCAACGTGCGCATCGTTGCTCGGCAAACCGCCGAAGGGTTGACGAGCGAATACACGATTCTTAAGGTGGTCGATATGCGCTGGCCGAATCGCCATATCGCGCTGCCGGGTGTTTAGGGATGACTTGTCCGTTTCGGTCGCTTTTGATGGGTTTTAAGGTCGCCGTACTCGGCGCCTTGCTTGCTTTTTCAAGCGTCAGTGTGGCCGTTTTACTCGAGTCGCATAACCTCACGGAACTTCCGACACGGGCGCGGGGTCCGGGCCCTTTTATCCTCGCTGTGGAAATCGATTCGGAAACGGCTCCTTATGCGACAGCCATCGAGTCGACCGTTCGTGCCTTTGTCGCTCAGTTAAATAGTCGCCACATTGCCGTGCAGCGCTTAACGCGTGCGGAAATCGTCGAGCGGGTGCGTGAAGGGCGGGTGGATTTACTTTTAACGACGGCGTCCCTGTTTACGCAAACCAATGCGTTTCGTCCCGTTCTTTTCCCGATTGCCTCTCTCTGGCCGAGAAATGCTCCGAGCCCCACGGAAGTGGAGGGGGCCGTGTACTTCACGCGAGCCACCAATAATTCGGCCCGGCGTGTGGAAGACTTAAACCGTCAGACGCTCGCACTGACGTCGGCGACAAGTTTTGCCGGTTGGTATGTCGCCAAGCGTGACATTTTGCGCCGCGGCTACGCACCCTCGGTCTTTTTTGAAAAAGTCACGTTTTACGGCGACAATCCCTTAAAAGTGGTTCGTGAGGTGGCGGCCTCGCACGCCTATGCAGGCGTGCTCCCTTCGGGGGCTTTCGAGACACTCGTTGCAAGCGGCCAAATTCGCGCCTCCGATTTTCGGTTTATCGAGGCCAAGAAAACAGGGAAAAACGGCGTTGCTTCCTCTACCGATCGCTATCCGTCTCTTTATCTTTCGCGCACCGAAAGCGTGGATTTGCGTCGGGCCAATCTCGTGCGTGAGGTGCTTCGTTCGCCTCTTATCTCCGAGGCCGGTTTCCGTTGGGCGCCTCCGGCATCCGATCGCGCCGTCTATGATCTTTTCTTCGATTTGAAAATCGGCCCGTACGAGCAGCCCGGTCGCTGGACGTTCGGTGAGTTTTTCAAAGAAAATCGCATAGCGGTCCTTAGTGTTGCCATTCTCTTTGTCTTAATTGTTTTATATTCGACGATTGTTTCGTATGCCGTTCGCAAGAAAACGCTTCAGTTGCGTCTTGCACTGCGTGAACGTGAGAAAATCGAACGGGAAGCCACGGTTGCACGCGATCGCATCACCAACTTAGAAAGAGCCGGCATGATCGGACAAATGTCCACGATGATTGCCCATGAGCTCAAGCAGCCGATCGGCGCAATTAATAATTTTGCTCACGGGATGCTAAGGCGCGTCCGGCGCGACCAAATCGATAAAGACATTCTCATCAATATTTTGGAAGAAATCGTCAATCAGGGAACTCGCGCTTCCGAAATCGTCAATCGCGTGCGCTCGTACGCCAAGCAAAAAACACCGACGTTGGTTACGTCGGATTTGAGCGTGACCGTGGAACGGGCGATTGAAAACTTCAGGCGCTCTCATCGCGGATCGGCACCGGTCATCACCGATATTTCGCCGTACCTTTGGGCGGAAATCGATGACTGGGAAATTGAACTCGCGGTTTTAAATTTACTTAAAAACGCCAACGATTCCGTCAAAGATATGCTCGATGCCGAGATTCGTGTTCGAGTTTTCCAGTGCGAGCAATTCTGGCGCATTCAAGTGAGCGACAACGGCCCGAAGGTCACGCAAGAGTACGTCGATCACTTCATGATGCTTTTCATGACCACCAAGGAATCGGGTTTAGGTCTCGGCCTTTCGCTCGTTTCGACGATTGCCGAGCGACACAACGGGCGTCTGATCGGACGCGCCAACCCCACGCGCGGCGTGACGCTCAGCCTGGATGTACCGCGTTCGGGCATTGAGCCGGCGGACGTCTGATTTTTTCTGAAAAAGATCGAAAAGGGCGGCAGTTTATCCCGAAAATGCCCTCAAAAAGGCACTTTTGTCGGCAAAGAATCACGTTATTGAAAGATGCGTGCAAATTACCGTAAGTTAGAGCACGTTATCAAATGATAAGAGAAATTGGAAACGCGAGATGCGCGAAATTCTGGCGGGTTTCCGGGTTTTAACGGGTTTTTGACCGAAAGGCATGGGATTTGAGTCAGTAAAGGGTGCGAAAAAAGCCTGAGAGTCACAGAGTCTCTCAGATCGACTTTTCTTAAGGAGAAATCTGTTTTTTCATGGAAAGGTTTAAAACTGCAAAAGAGAGGGGATGGTGCGTTCCGATTCGTTTCTCGATTGAAAAAAGTGAAGGTTTCCGGCGCGCTTCCTGCTCTCGAGAGTCGCCTAGGGAAAACGTCCGTAGCCAAGTTAATCGCCGACAAGTTCGCGCTTGAAATACGCTCCCTTCCCGAAAGAATCTCGGGAGGACGCCTATAATTTAACGCGTTGTGTTGTGGGTAGGATTTAAGAGTCTTTCCTTCAAGGGGAACAATTTCGGTTTTCGAAGGCATTTCGAAAACCTTTGCTTTTTTACTTTTTGTTTTAGGTGCAACGATGTCTCAAACCATTCTTCAAAGCGTTCCGGTCGGCAAAAAGGTCGGTATTGCCTTTTCCGGCGGGCTCGATACGAGTGCTGCCCTGCGGTGGATGAAAAACAAAGGTGCGTTCCCGTATGCCTACACGGCCAATTTGGGTCAGCCCGATGAATCGGACTACGAGGCCATTCCTCGCCGCGCTATGGAGTACGGAGCTGAAAATGCCCGCTTAATCGATTGTCGTCATCAGCTTGTGGCCGAAGGCATTGCGGCGATTCAGTCCAATGCATTTCACATCTATACAGCGGGTCTTCCGTACTTCAACACCACCCCCTTGGGTCGTGCCGTCACGGGCACGATGCTCGTTTCCGCGATGCGCGAAGACGGTGTGAATATTTGGGGGGATGGGTCGACTTACAAGGGCAACGACATCGAACGCTTTTACCGGTACGGGCTTCTCGTTAATCCCAACTTGCAGATTTACAAGCCCTGGCTTGATACTCAGTTTATTTCCGAACTCGGCGGGCGTGCCGAGATGTCAGCCTTCTTGACGGCGCAAGGCTTTGCCTATCGTATGAAGGCGGAAAAAGCCTATTCGACCGATTCGAACATGCTCGGTGCAACGCACGAAGCTAAGGACTTAGAGCAGCTTTCGACATCGATGAAGATCGTCGATCCGATTATGGGTGTGGCTTTCTGGGACGAGAAGGTCGCAATTGCCCCGGAAGTCGTGACAGTGCGCTTTGAAGAAGGGCAACCCGTGGCGTTAAACGGACGCGAATTCGAGGATTCGGTTGAACTTATGCTCGAAGCCAATCGCATCGGCGGACGGCACGGTCTTGGGATGACAGATCAAATCGAAAACCGCATTATCGAGGCCAAGAGCCGCGGCATTTATGAAGCCCCGGGTATGGCGCTCCTATACATTGCCTACGAGCGCCTTGTAACGGGCATTCACAACGAAGATACAATCGAGCAGTACCACATCAACGGGCGCAAACTCGGGCGGCTTCTTTACCAGGGACGCTGGTTTGACAGCCAGGCCATTATGCTCCGGGAAAGCGCCATGCGTTGGGTCGCACGTCCGATCACAGGCGAAGTGACCCTTGAATTGCGTCGCGGTAACGACTTTACAATTTTGGATACCAAGTCCCCGAATTTAACGTATGAGCCTTCGAGACTGACGATGGAAAAGGGCGACTCGATGTTCACGGCCGTGGACCGTATCGGACAGTTAACGATGCGCAACCTGGACATCACCGATACGCGTGAGAAACTGCGTACGTACGCTAAGACGGGCCTGCTAAGTTCCGATGCGTCCACGATTGTTCCGATGCTCTCGGAGAACAAAAAAGAGTAAGGCGCCTTAGTAATCGGTCAAGTCAACCCTTCGCAGGCGGCTTGAAAAGGCGCCTCACGCGAAGGGTTTTTATTCGGGTTTTTGCGATGGATAGTAAACGCACGACACAGAAATCGCCCCTTATGGGCTATGCACGGCACGACGAGGGTGACAGCGTCTACGTGCACGCCGCCGGGCGCGTCAAAACTGACGTTTTCGGCGTAGCGGTCTTTTTAACGCTCGGATTTGCCTTTGTGGAACTCATTGGAGGTCTCTGGGGTAATTCCCTTGCTCTTGTGAGCGATGCCTGGCACATGATGACCGATTCGCTCAGCCTTTTTCTGGCGCTTCTAGCTAATTGGATAGCTACCAAAGGCGCCGATTCGGACCACAGTTTCGGACACGCTCGCGTCGAGGCGCTGGCCGCCTTTATCAACGCGCTTGCGATGCTCGGCGTCGTGGTGTGGATTTTCGTGCAGGCAGCAATCCGTGTGGCCGATCCCCCGCAGGTTCAAGGGGGCGTTGTGATGGGCATTGCCCTCGTCGGGCTTTTGATGAACGTCGCTGTAATCGGGTCGCTTTCGCGCGACAAAAAGAACATGAACACACGGGCGGCCTTGCTGCATGTCGCCGGGGACCTCATGGGGTCGGTCGCAGCCATTGCCGCGGGCGCCCTTGTGTACTTCGGAGGACCGGAGTTTTCCGTGGTCGATCCGATTCTCTCGGTTTTAGTCGGGCTCCTTTTACTTCGGGCCACGTATTCGATTTTTAAAGAATCGGTGCCGGTTCTTTTGGATGCCGTTCCCGAAGGCGTCGATTACAACGCCGTCGGCGATGCCCTGGCGCAAATTCCGGGCGTCAAAGAAGTGCATGATTTACACGTTTGGACGATGGCACCGGGTCATTCGGCGATTTCGGCGCATTTACATACCGATGCGGAAGAAAATTGGGACGCGATGCTTGCGGTGGCGCGCCGCACCCTTTCCGAACGTTTCGGCATCGATCACATCACCTTGCAGCCCGAACGCCTGCAGAGGAAGGTCCCGAATCGCTAAAATAGCCCCACATTTTTCGACTTGGATGCTCGGCTTTTCCCGATGCGGAAAACCGAGCGATTGGCTATGCAAGAAATTTTGATTAACTGCTCCCCGCGCGAGACACGCGTGGCGCTATTAGAGCAGGGCGTGCTCGAAGATTTACACATTGAGCGCGTCGCCGAACGCGGCATTGTCGGTAACGTCTACATGGGGCGCGTGCTACGGGTTCTTCCGGGCATGCAGTCGGCCTTTTTGGATATCGGCCTTGAGCGCAGTGCCTTCCTACACATCATCGACATCGAGCAGCACCTGCCCGAAGATAAAATTAAGCCGATTGAAAAGATTCTTTCCGAAGGGCAAAGCCTGATGGTGCAGGTCGCCAAAGATCCGATCGGCACCAAGGGAGCTCGCCTGACAACGACGATTTCGCTTGCCGGGCGCAAGCTTGTGTACCTACCGGGGGATTCGCACATCGGCGTTTCGCAACGCATCGAAGATGAGGCGCGGCGCGAGGAGCTGCGCGCCCAGGTAACGCGCCTTCGCCCGGAGACGGAAAAGGGCGGCTACATCATTCGCACCTGTGCCGAACAAAGCGCTAAGGACTGTGAGTTCTTGCGGGACATGGAGTATTTAGGGCGCCTTTGGACGGAAATTAAAGATAAGACCGTTCACAGGGCGGCGCCTTGCCTTTTGTACGAGGACCTCTCGCTTGCCCAGCGCGTGTTGCGCGACATGGTGCAGACACAAACCGATGTTATTTGGGTCGATAATCCCGAAACTTTCGAATCGCTCAAGGTCTTTGCCATGCGCTTTGTCCCGTCGGCCTTAAAGCGATTGATGCTTTATGAAAACGACAGGCCCCTTTTTGAAGTGCGCGGAATCGATCGGGAAATCGCTAAGGCGCTTAAGCGGCGTGTGGACCTGTCCTCGGGCGGGTACCTCGTGTTCGATCAGACCGAGGCGATGACGACCATTGATGTCAATACCGGCGCCTTTGTCGGAAAGCGCGATTTTTCCGAAACGATTTTCAAAACGAACCTGGAAGCGGCGCAGATGATTGCCCGGCAACTGCGCCTACGCAATCTCGGGGGCATCATCATCATCGATTTTATCGATATGACAAGCGACGAGAATCGCGCGGCCGTTCTCTCGGAACTGCGCCGTGCCGTCAGTCTCGATCACACGAAACTGACGGTCTCGGAATTTACCGAGCTCGGACTTGTGGAAATGACGCGCAAGAGAACGCGCGAGTCCTTAGCGCACGTCTTATGTGAAACGTGCCCGGTGTGCGGCGGTCGCGGTCAGATTAAGACGGCGCGCACCGTCTGCTACGAGATTATGCGTGAGACATTAAGAGAATTTCGTCAGTACCGCGATGCCAAGAGCTTTAAGATTTTGGCGAGCCAATCGGTCATTGATTTTTTCTTAGAAGACGAATCGGCCGCTTTAGATCTACTGCAGGAAATGATGGGTAAAGTCGTTCTTCTCGAGGTTGAGCCGAGCTACACGCAAGAAGAGTACGACGTTGTTATCCTCTGATGACCGGCGGCTTGCGCGGAATTTCGCGGAGCATAAAAGCGCCGAGCGCGCACAAGGCCGAAAGCGCAATTAAGACCGTAAAGACGACGGTAAGCGATGTCGCATCGGCAAGTTTCCCGAGAATCGGCACAAATAGACCACCGACGCTAAAACTTAACCCGAGTGTGACGCCCGAGGCAAAACCGATGTTTTTGGCTAGATACGTTTGTCCGAGCACAACGAAAGCCGGGTAGGGGGCATTGATCCCGAAACTTAGCGCCGTCAAGACCACATAAATCCAGAACATATTCGGGCATAAAACGAGCGCTGCCGTACTCGGAATGAGCACGAGGGACCCCAAGCGCAGCGTTCGAATCAGACCGATTCTGTCGCCCAAGTACCCGCCAAGAAGCGTCATCGCCGCGCACCCGAAGGCTAAAACGGCAATCGTTGTTCCGGCAACGGCTTCGGTCACGCCGAGTGTGCGGATGCAGTAAAGCGGCAGGAAGGCCGAGACCGTGCAAAAGACCACCGAGCGTCCGATAATCACGAGCGTCAGACGCGCAAACGCATGCCAATCGTTGGTGCCCTCTTGGGAACGAACTTTGGAAACGGCGGAAGCGTTTTCCAAACGACTTTTCGCCGTAGCCTCTGTCAGGCGAGCATTCAGGATCAAAAGAACGAGAGCAAAAGCAACACCGAAAACGCCGAAAAGCGCCGTACTTTTAAGTCCCCAGAGCGTTGCAGCCCAGACGGCAATCAAGGGTCCGAACCCGAATCCGGCATTGCCGCCGACGGAAAAGATTCCGATACCGGTACTCTTTTGGTCTCCGGATAAAAAGTTGACGGACCGGGCAGCCTGCGGGTGAAAGATTGCCGATCCGATTCCCATGAGCGTGACGCCCGCAAAAACGGACCAGTAGCCGCTTACAAACCCCGTCATCGCCAGACCGATTCCGGCGAGCAAAACCCCCGTTGCCATGAGGGCGTTTTTGTCCGACCTGTCGGCCAATAGCCCGAAAATCGGTTGCACGGCCGACGACAGGCACGATGAGGCAAACATCAGTCCGGCAATTTCCGTGTAACTTAAGTGGTAGTAAAGAGCAAAAAACGGCAGGAGTGCCGGAAGAGCCCCCGGAGGTAAATCAGCCACGGCGTGTGCGACCGAAAGAATGCAAATGTAGCCCTTGTGCATCATGTGTCGAATTCCGACCTCTTACCGGTTAAAACGCAATGTACGAGCGGTAGAGCATGTACGCAGCGATGATAAATAGGTTGCAGGCAAAGATGCGCTTTAAGGGTTTGGTGTTAATGCTGTGCGCCACTTTGGCGCCCAAGGGAGCAATAAGAAAACTTGCGCAAGCACATAGGAAAAGCGCCGGAAGGTGGATAAAGCCGGCCGTGACCGGCAGGCCCGGGAGCCCCGCGATGCCAAGACCCGACCAGATGTAGCCGATGCTTCCGAAAACCGCAATCGGAAAGCCCAAAGCGGCCGATGTGCCGACGGCTTTTTTCATCGGGACGTTGCAGTAAACCATAAGCGGGACGGAGATAAAGCCGCCGCCTGCACCGACAAAGGCGCTCACGGCACCGATGAAAATACCGGCGATAAACATGCCGAGGATGCCCGGAAGTTCCCGCGTCGGAGACGGTTTGGCATCCAAAAACATCTTGGTTGCCGAAAACCCGACAAAAAGCGCAAAAATGAGCGCAATGACTGCCGTCGATAAAAGAGAAGAGATTTTTGCACCGAGGACGGCACCGACCAAAATGCCGGGCGCGACGGAAAAGACGACGCGCCACAGGACCGCTCCGCGCTTATTGTGTGCGTACATCGACGAGAGGGACGTAAAGACAATGGTCCCTAAGGAGGTTGCAATGGCGACATGCACGACCACATTGTCACCGATTCCGGTATACGGGAGCAAAAACGTAAAAAACGGCGTCAGAATCATTCCGCCGCCGATGCCGAGCAGGCCGGCCAAAAAACCGACGAAAACGCCCATCGCAAGAAGACAGGCTACAAGAGTTACGGTCATAAAAAGTCTTGAAACAGTGCAAAAACAGGGACCTACGCATTATACGAGAGGGAAATTTGCCCTTTTGCGTACGAAGATGGCTTCGGGAGGCTTTGTGAACAAAAACGAAACAACCCTAGGGAAAATACCTAGGTTTCGGTTATCGGCCCCAGAGGATTTTTCAACGCTTTGAATTTGCAGAAAAAATCATTTGTCAAGGGTTTGGCAAACACAATATATTGTGTTTTGCACTGAAAAAGACCACTACATCATGCATTTTTAAGGTTGATTTCGCCCCCGATTTTTGCTAGGGTGCGTTCCGCCAATCGGACTTCGGAAGACACGCATGTGTATGTCTTTTGCGCAAATCCGATGCCTACGAACACGAGGAATAACGATGCCCTGCACACCGGAACATTTAATTAAGCGCGACGGGTCAATCAAGGATTTTGACCCGAGTAAGATTCAAAAAGCCATTGAAAAGGCCGGCAAAGCCACCGGCGAGTTCGGCCCGGCGATTGCGGCGGAGATCACCGAAAATCAGGTGATGCCCAAGATTCGCGCCTTAAATGTTGCCACGCCCCACATCGAGCAGGTGCAAGACGCCGTCGAACAGGCGCTCTTTGAGTCCGGGCACTTTACGACGCTACGCGCCTACATTGTGTATCGCGAACAGCGCGCTAAGAGCCGTGATGCGAAAAAGACCTGGATTAACGTCGAAAGCTCCATTAACGAGTATCTCGATCAGAGCGACTGGCGCGTTAATGCTAACGCCAACCAGGGCTATAGCTTAGGCGGCATGATTTTGAATGTCTCGGGCAAGGTCGTCGCGAACTATTGGCTCAACTTCATTTACCCCAATGAAATCGGCAAGTGCCACCGTGAGGCCGATTTCCATATTCACGACTTGGATATGCTCTCGGGCTATTGCGCCGGCTGGAGTTTGCGGACGGTGTTAACCGAAGGCTTTAACGGCGTGCCGGGAAAGGTCGAAGCCGGTGCCCCCAAGCATTTATCGTCTGCCTGCGGACAGATCGTGAACTTTTTAGGCACCATGCAAAACGAATGGGCCGGCGCTCAGGCCTTCTCGTCGTTTGATACCTACATGGCTCCCTTTGTCCGCAAGGACAATGTCCCGTACTCGGAAGTCGTGCAGTGCATTCAGGAGATGATTTATAACCTCAATGTTCCGAGCCGTTGGGGTACGCAGACGCCGTTTACGAACCTGACGTTTGACTGGACGTGCCCGCCCGATTTGGCGCCTCAGCACCCGATGATCGGGGGCGAGGAGATGCCCTTTACGTACGGGGACCTGCAGGAAGAAATGAACATGATTAACCGCGCCTACATCGAAGTGATGACGCGCGGTGATAGCAAGGGGCGCGTCTTTACGTTCCCGATTCCGACCTACAACATCACGCCCGATTTTGATTGGGAAGGTCCGAACGTCAAGCTTCTGTTTGATATGACGGCGCGCTACGGGTTGCCGTATTTCCAGAACTTTATCAATTCGGAACTTAAACCCAATATGATTCGCTCGATGTGCTGCCGTCTGCAGCTTGATTTGCGCGAACTGTTAAAGCGCGGAAACGGCCTATTTGGGTCGGCCGAACAAACCGGCAGTCTCGGTGTCGTGACGATTAACTGCGCGCGTTTAGGTTATCTGTATCCGGGAGATGAAAAAGCGCTTTACGCCCGCTTAGATCACCTTTTGGATTTGGCCAAAGAATCCCTTGAAATTAAGCGCAAGGTCATTCAGCGCCACATCGATCAGGGTCTTTTCCCGTACACCAAGCGCTACCTCGGGACGCTGCGCAATCACTTCTCGACCATCGGTGTGAACGGAATTAACGAGATGATTCGTAACTTCACGCACGATAAAACCAATATCACGAGCGAAGAAGGGCACGCTTTTGCCTTAAAGTTCCTCGATCACGTGCGCGAACGCCTCGTGGAGTTCCAAAGCGAGACCGACCACATGTACAACTTGGAAGCGACGCCCGCCGAAGGCACGACCTACCGCTTTGCCAAGGAAGACCGTAAGCGCTTCCCGAACATCATTCAGGCCGGAACACCCCAAAATCCGTACTACACGAATTCGTCACAACTACCGGTCGGGTACACGGACGATCCCTTTGAAGCGCTTGAGATGCAAGACGATTTGCAGCGCAAGTACACGGGCGGAACGGTCCTGCACCTTTATATGAACGAAGCCGTCAGTTCGGCCGAAGCCTGCCGCGATCTTGTTCGCAAGACCTTAACGCGGTTCCGTTTGCCCTACATCACCGTCACGCCCACGTTCTCGATTTGCCCGAAACACGGGTACCTGTCGGGGCGTCACGATTTTTGCCCGAAGTGCGATGCGGAGATCATTGCACGCAAGAGAGCGCGTCAGGCCCAAGAAGCGGCTAAGCGCGCCTAGGAAAGTTAATCCTCTCGTTAGGATTTCAAGGAGTAAGTTATGACAGAACAAAAACAAGACGATATCGTTTTAAAGGACAGCGAACGTCAGCGCTGCGAAGTCTGGACACGCGTGATGGGATATCACCGCCCGGTGCAGTCCTTTAACATCGGCAAGAAGGGAGAATTTGCCGAACGCAAGTACTTTGTCGAAAGCAAGTGCCACTTGGGTAAATGCGGCGAGTAATCGCACGCACCCCAAGCATTTTGTAGCATGACAAAGACCATTGCCATCAACGCCGGGACCAAACCCGGCGTTTGTGCCTTCACGGGAAAAGAGGCCTCGGACATTCGCATTGCGGCGGTCACGCCCTTTACGACGATTGACTACCCCGGACTCCTAAGTGCCGTTGCCTTCGTGCAAGGGTGCCCGTGGCGCTGCCCGTATTGCCAAAACGACTGGATGCAGCCGCGCGAGTTTGCCGAAGGGACAGAGCCCGTGAGCTGGGAAGCCTTTTGCGTGCTTTTAAAAAAACGGGCAGGGCTTTTAGACGCTGTGGTGTTTTCCGGGGGCGAACCTTGTATCGACCCGGCCCTGCCGGCGGCCATGGCCTATGTCCGGACCCTCGGAATGAAGGTGGGCCTACATACCTCAGGCGCCTATCCGAGGCGCTTAAAAGAGGTCATTGACCTCGTTAGTTGGGTGGGGCTTGACGTCAAAGGGCCGCCCGAAGATGCCGCCGTCTTCGATCGCGCGGCCGGCCGGCCCGGCGCTCATCAGGCGTTTTTAGAAAGCTTTGAGATTGTGCGGCAATCGGGTGTCGCTTACGAGGCGCGCACGACGGCGCACCCGGATTTACTCACACCCGAGGCTATTTTGGCGATTGCGCAGTTTTTAGCATCGCACGAATGCAAAACCTATGCATTGCAAATCTACCGTAAGGCACCCGGGATGAAAGCGTCTTTAAGTTCAGTCGGAGCCGATTACCCCGGGGACGAACTGGAAAAAACGCTTGCAGGGCTGTTCCCGTCTTTTACCTTGCGGCGCAGTTAGCGGTTAAGCGCCAGAGTTCTTCTTTTCTTCTCCAAGAACGAGCCCTTGATTTCCTGCGCCGAGCATCAAGGCCTTTCATGGCGCAAGGTGCGCGAGCAGACCTTTCGGGCAAAGCTTAAGTTAAGCGTAACGGCAAACAAAGCCCTTTGGGTCGCCTTATTTAAAGCGCAGAAGTCTTAATGCCCAGGCGACGACAATCAGGCACACGCCCGTGTCGGCAAACACGGCCATCCACATCGTGGCGTATCCGGTCACGGCCGCGACGGCAAAGAGGGCTTTCACGCCGAGTGCAAAGACGATATTCTCGGTCACGCAACGACGTGTGGCAATCGAAAGGCGTTTTAACCAGCCTACTTTGGCCACGTCGTCATTCATCAAAACGACATCGGCCGATTCGATGGCCGTATCCGAGCCTGCGCCTCCCATGGCAATGCCTAGGCGAGCGCGAGCCAAAGACGGTGCATCGTTAATGCCGTCACCGATCATAGCCGTCGGAGACTTGCCGTCAAGTTCGGAAATAATCGCAAGCTTTTCTTGCGGCAGTAGCCTGGCACGCACGTTGTCAATGCCGGCTTCTCGAGCAATTTTCGCCGCGCTTTTTTCATTATCACCTGTAAGAATCCACACGGCAACGCCTTGATCTTTTAAGGCTTTGACGGAGGCGGCAATTCCGGGCTTGGCGGTGTCGGCAAAGGCAAAGACGCCGAGCGCACCGAAAATGTTACTCACGGCCATGCAGGTGTTGCCGTCGTTTTCAAGTCGCGAAAACGCCTCATCGACTTCCGGCGTTAAAAGCCCTTTGTCTTTAAGCCACGTGCGGTTTGTAAGCGTAATGAGCGCTCCGTCCACGCGCCCTTGAACGCCGTAGCCAGGAAGATTTTTGAGGTCTTTGACGGCACTTAATCGCACGGTTTTGTCGCAGGCGCGTGCCAGGGCTTGGCTCAAGGGGTGCTTGTTGGCAGCGGCAAGACTTGCTGCTAAGTGCCAGCAAACGGATTTGTCGCATCCTGCAACCGGAATAATGTCTTTAAATGTCGGACGCCCGACGGTTAAGGTGCCGGTTTTATCAAAGACCGCCGTTTGAATCGTCGCCGCCGTTTCCATCGGGGCGCCGCCTCGGATAAAGACGCCTTGCCGACTGGCACAGGTCATCGCCGAAAGCAGGGCCACAGGGGTAGAAATCACAAGGGCGCAGGGGCATCCGATGACAAGAAGGACGAGCGAGCGGTAGATTGTTTCTTTATCTAAGGTTCCTGTCCACAGCACGGTGCCGATTCCGAGAAGTAAACTCACTACAAAGATGGTCGGCGTATACCAGCGCGCAAAGCGGTCGATAAAGCGCTCGACACGGGCTTTCTTTTGCTGGGCCGAGAGAATGGCTTTGGAGATGCGGGCAGCCGTGGAGTCGGTAGCCGCACGTGTCGCACGAATCGAGAGTGTTCCGTCTAAGGCAATGCTCCCGGAGCGCACAACGGAGCCCTCACGCGCCGATTCCGGTAGGGGTTCGCCCGTAATACTTGAGACATCGACGGAACTGACGCCATCCACAACGACGCCGTCGGCGGCAATCATTTGCCCCGGAACGGCGCGGTAAATCGTCCCGGGGCAAATCGCTTCGGGGCTGCTTTTAATCCATTTACCCGCGAGGAGAATTTCTACCGTACTCGGCGCTTTCTCCAGAAGCGTCTGAATGCTGCTACGGGCATGTGCGAGAGTTTTGTCTTCGATGGCCTCGCCGATTTCATAAAGGACCATGACCATGGCCGCTTCCGGATACTGACCGATGGCAACGGCCCCCAAGACGGCCACGGCCATCAGGGTATTCATGTTAAAGACAAAGCACGGCAGGTTACAGATTCCTTTGATAAGAGTTTTGATGCCGCTTAAGGCAATGGCTGCAAGACACACGGCAAGAATCGCCGTCTCGTTTAAGGTTCCGGCAATTTCAAACGCTTCGCCGCAGCCGGCTAAAACCAGCGCCACGCCTAAACGGAAGGCGCCCCAATGCGATTCGGAGGCGGCAGCTTTCTTTTCCGTGGAAAGAATTTCACTGGCCGGGAGATTCAGGCTTGCTAACTTGGTAAAAAGGTCTTCGGTTAACGCCTCGGGAAAGCGCTTGGTAAAGGTGGCGCTTTTGTCCGCAAGGTTGACGGTAAGAACCTCAAAGGCGGTGTCGTTTTCAAAGGCTTTTTTAAGTTTCTCGACTTTCTCTTCGCTGTCAAGATCGGGAATCCGCACGGGAATCGGTGAAGTGGTTCCGTCTGCCTCGTTGACGACCTCGCCCGGAAAGCCTGCTTTTTTCAGGTTCTCGAGCAGCAGTTTCGAGGTCGCTTTCTCGCTTTTGGCGACAAAGCGCATCGTGCGGTGCATGAGGTCGGTCGCCACAGGCTCAAAGTCCGGGTTCTTGGCGAAGTACTTTTCGATTTCGGCCTTTTCGACCGGGCAATCCATTTCTTGGATATGAATAAGAAAAGTGGTGTTTTTCATGGTGTTTCGGGCAAGAAAAATCTGTTTCAGGGTGCATTTAAAACCCTGTAGCGGCTCCAGAGTCAAGTACAATCGGAAAAACATCGGAGGAACTATGCGAATCGGAGAGCTTTCGGAGCGTTCGGGTGTCGGAATCGAGACTATTCGCTTTTATGAAAAAGAGGGGCTATTGACGCCGGCCAATCGCACGGAAAATAACTACCGTGCTTATACCGAGGCGCACCTTCGGGAGTTGATGTTTATTCATCACTGTCGCACGCTCGATATGCCGCTTTCGGACGTAAGAACCTTGCTGTCGTGCGATGCGACCGACACGGTTCAAGCCGAGCATGTCCATGAACTTATTGCGCACCACGTGCGACTTGTCGATGAGCGGATTGCCAAACTCAAAGCCTTAAAGGAACACTTAAAAGAGCTCGCATCGCGCTGCTCGGGCTCACACGAAGGCGCTCCCTGCGGGATTTTGGTCGGACTGCAGGAAGATGCCGGGGATGCGGCAACGCCGAGCACCAAAAAGGAGTAACGAGATGGCCTTTTGGCGAATGCTTCTTGTGGCGGTTCTTGTGGCCGTGCCGACGCTTTTCTTTGTCGTTCTCGGGCGCCGTTTCTTACCGCGCCTTATTTGCTCAAAGACTAAAAGCGGATTCGGCGGGGCACTCGTGCTGTTTGTCCTCGGACAGGTAGCCGTAACCGAATATCTTTTTTGGCAAGGATACGTCGTGGCGACCAGTTTTCCGTGGTCTGAGTACGCCGAGGGCTTAGATCGCTTTGCCGCCTATGTGACGGTCGGACCTTCGTTTATTCAGGCTCTGCTCGGCCTTGCGCTTTTGGTCCTTTTGGTCACAAAGCGGTCGAGTGCTGCCCTTGCCGGTGTGATTGTTTTACTCTGGCTTATGGGCCCGGTTGCCGTCCTCATTGAAAGTTGGTACTTTCAACTCGCGTTTTCGGTGTCGGCTCTGCTTCCGATGTTTCTTTGGGCTGCTTTTTGGACCGCTTACCTGGTGCTCTCGCCCCGAGTGGCTTTAACGTACGGAACGGTGCGAGGGCACCGATTAGCCGATTAAAACGAAACGCGGTCCGGGTCTAAACCGGAAAAGCACGAAAGCGGTAAGGAATCGATTTCCGTCATTTCCCGAACGTTAAGGCGCAAATTGAACACATCGGCAAAAACCGGTAAATCGGCCGGATTCATCGTACGCGGAAGAACCGAGACCCCGTGCTGTAAGCACCAACGCAGGGCCACTTGTGCCGGGGTGACGCCGTGGCGCTTGGCAATGGTTTCGAGTTTGGGATCGGGCATCACGTCCCGTCGCCCGGTCGGGTCCCAGGCCGTGACGTGGATGTCGTGCTTGATGCAAAAATCCACCGTCGATTTTTGCCAATACCCCGGGTGAAACTCCAGTTGATTGACCATCGGAGGGACGCTCGCACGCGCCAGAAGCGGCACTAAGTGGTGCGTAAGGAAATTGCACACCCCGATGGCGCGTACGCGACCGCTTTTATAGAGTTCCTCTAAAACGCGCCACGTTCCGGCATTGATGCTTTGCCAGGAAATGGCATCCCCGTGTGTTTCGGGCCAATGAATGAGGTACAAATCGAGGTACTCGAGCCCGAGGTTTTCCAGGGTTTTTTCAAACGCGGAAATGACGGCCTGACGGCTTCGGTCCGTCACCCACAACTTGCTTGAAATGAAAAATTCGGAGCGGTCGATTCCGCATCGGGAAAGCACTGAGCCCAAAATCCGTTCGTTGCCGTAGGCGCTTGCCGTATCAAAACGTCGATAGCCGGCGCGAACGGCTTCGGTTAAAAGTGCCTGCATCTCCGGAGTCGGTTGCAGCTGGCGTGTTCCTAATCCCATGCAGGGAATAAAGACTTGATTGGATAATTTGAAACCGTCGGCAATGGTGGACATGAAAACTCTCCGAAATGTCCTCGGATGCTAATCAATGCCGATAAGAACTTCTTTGATAAGACGCAAGAGATGGCGCTTGACTGTCTTCTTCAAGCGTCTTTCGGATTCTTGCCGCCTTTATACGAAAAAAAGACTACCCCGAGGTAGAAGCCTCGGGGAAGCGTGCTCTTTTTATCGCAAATGCGCCGCCTGACGGTGCCGACGCAATTGATCTAAGAGTGCAGCCGCACGCGGCGCTAAGGCGCCTGCCGTCACACCGGCTGTGCGGTCCTGAACGCCGGCACCGTGCAGCCACACGGCTCCGAGCGTGGCTGTAACAAGATCAAACCCTTGCGCAAAGAAGGCTCCGAGCATGCCGCTTAACACGTCGCCCGAGCCTGCGGTCGCGAGTGACCCGTTGGCAATCGGGTTAATCCATGTGCGCGAACTACGCAGGGCAACGACGGTCCCGGCACCTTTTAAAACGGTAATTGCGCCCGTTTGGACCGCAAGTTCCCGGGCCGCTCCGATGCGATCGGCTAAAACCGCGTCAACTGTCCGGTGCAAAAGTTCGGCCGCTTCTCCCGGGTGCGGCGTAATGACGGTGTGTGCACGGCGCTCAAGGAGGGCATCCTGAAGCTTTTGGTCACGGGCAAGAGCGCGCAATGCATCGGCATCGACAACAAGCGGGACGTCGGCGGCAATCGCTTCTTTTAAGCGCCCCAAAGCACGAGGGCTAAAGCCCATGCCGCAACCGACGATGTTGCAGGTCGTTTTCGTTAAGTCAATCGGGTCGGCGGCAAACATCAATTCCGGGAAAAGGGGATCGACAAGCGGAGCGTTGCCAGCCATGAGTTCGCACGTGACGCGCCCGGCACCGAGAAGTAATGCAGCGCGGGCAGCCAAGTAGGCGGCGCCGACCGTACCGACGTCGCCTCCGACAACGGCCACGTGTCCGAAAAGTCCCTTATGCGAATTTTTGCTTCGCGTTTCCGTAAGGTGCACAAAATCGTCCGTATCAATGAGCGAAAGTTGTGTGAGCGGCACCGAGACATCGAGTTCTTTGACGTGAACGGAACCGGTTGCATCGACCCCTTCGTTCATAAAGCACCCGGCCTTGGGTGCAAAAAAGGAAACCGTGATGTCGGCTCGGCACCCTTTGATGCCGCCGAGCCAAAAACCGGTCATGGAATCAAGTCCCGAGGGAATATCCACACTGATGTGCGTTGCCTGACGTTCGTTAAACCACAAAGCGGCATCCAGGAAGTCTCCCTTCAAGGCGCCGCGCGCTCCCGTTCCGAACAGGGCATCGACGACCGTATCGGCCTTAGCGGCACTGTATGGGTCGGCAATCGTGGTGCCGCCTGCTTTTTCCCAAGCCTCGTAGGCATTACGGGCATCTTGTGCCTTGGGTTTGTCGCATCCGATAAGAGCACAGGTGACGCGAAACCCGCGCGCAAGAAGAATTCGTGCGGCTGTAAATCCGTCACCGCCGTTATTGCCCGGTCCGCAAATAAACACGACGTGTCCGGAAGGGGGCGTTACCGACGCGATTTCTTCGGCCAGCGTACTTCCGGCTCGTCTCATGAGTTCGCCTTCTCCCAAGGCGTGTGTCATGCGTTCTTCAAGGGTCTTTAATTCGTCAAGATTTAAAATGGGCTGGCTCATGGTTTTTTAAGAAAAATGGAAATTTCTCGATTCCGAACGGGAATCAAGACGAATGTCGCGCATTGTAAATCCTATGCGCAACACTATCGACAAAGGAGAGTCTGACGCTTTAGTTGTCAGGTTTTGTCCGTCAGGGCAAGGGCAGCAAGGCGCAAGCCCTTGTAAACAAGAGCGAGGCACTTGAGGTTGACAATCGCCTTGACAGCTTCTCCCTGAGCGTATCTTTGCGCTTGTTTTTTAGCTTCCGCAAGGGCTTTTTGTACGGCTTCCTCGGTTGCATCGGTCTTCAAGTGTTTGACTTCGATGACGTAGCTCGGGTAGGACGCATTGTGTTTCGGGGTCAGAAGTAAATCGATAAAACCCGAGTTTTCTCCGCGCGATTCGATTTCAAGTTGCCCGCCGTATTCACCCGATGCCCAAAGCGTCGAAGAGAGCATCATTTGAAAAGCTGCCTCATTGACGTGCACAGCCATGTGAACGCCGCTCGTTTGCGAAAGGCGTCTATCGGCAAGGTCAAGCCAGGGTTTAGGGTTCCCGGCGGCTAACGCTTCGTAGGCAAGCGAGAACTCGTCACTATCAAACACGTATTCCGGAGCTTTCAAAACGTTCTTGAAGTAGTACTCGAAGAACTGGATTCCGATGGCGCGATTGGGAACTGTGAGAGCCTGTTTATTCCCGATGACATAAGTTAAAAAACCCATGTAAAAGAGAGCCGACAAAAGCGCTTCACGATCGAGGCCGTTGGATTGATTCAAATTCAGAACCTGAAGTTTTCCTCCAAAGGGAATCGGTTCGTGATTTAAGGCTCGGCTAACGATTTCTTTGACAAGAGAGGCATCGCCTAAGGAAAGAATTGCCTCAATTTTGTCCAGACTGTTGGCCACTGACGCGTCGAGCATGTCATCGGGTTCTTCTCCGGTTTGGCGAATCTGTTTCAGATAATTCAGGCACATTGAGGCATTAAAAACAGTCTCACTCTTTTTTGTATTAAAGCAATATCCGTTGTACCACTCCTTCATGCGCGAAAACACTTCGTCAAGACTCTTTCCGTATTGCTTGAGGTTGACAACTTGCCCGATTAAGTTCCGAAGTTCTGTTTCGGTAAATCCGAACATCGTGGAAAACTCAGGATCGGTTGTCAGATTTTCGGCAACGGAAAAACCGGAAGTCATCGAATCGAGTTGGATTGTTGTAACTCCGGTGATAAATATTCTTCCGATAGGACCGTTTGCGGCCAAGTCTTTCAAACTCGCGTAAAAGGTCTTAAGCACTCCGCCGGAACGTGTCAGACCCTGAAAAGATTCCAAATTTGTGGCAAGAACTTCATTAGCTCCTTGATCGTACTCGTCAATGATGAGATAAACCGATTCTTTGTAGGTTTTCTCATATGTCCTTAGAAAAGTCGACAGGAGAAGGGTCGGGTCATCAAACTCGCGGTCGACAACTTCCAGACCCATTGAAAAACCATAACGCATACAGAAACTTGTCAACCCGCGACGGACTTTTTCAATGAATCCCCGGACGAACTTGTCTGCCGGGATGCCCGAGAAATCAAAATGGATGACCCGAAATGTATTGGCAAGGGCTGTCTTGTGCTCCCCGATGTAAGTGCAGGCAAAGTTCCGCTCAAAGTCCTCGGCCGCCGCAATGTCGTAGTAGGCTTGTAGCGTTTGCGTGAAAAGCGTCTTTCCGAAACGACGGGGGCGGACGATGAAGGGAAAACGATTAGAAAACTCTTCGAGTTTGGCGATGAACTCGGTCTTGTCGACATAGGCAAGATTATTTGCACGCAAAAACGAAAAGTTCGATTCGCCGTAAGGGACCTTTCTGAGGACACTTTCTTCCATTTCTCACCTGTTTACAAGGGGTTGTTTCATATTAAGGGATTATACGTGTCGCATGCATGGTTGCTCGGGTTTCTCACGTATCCTCAGGTTTTCTGTCGCGCCGAGATAAGTCAAGTTTTCGACGCCTTTTTTAAGCGACTCTTTGCGTTCGTTTTTAGCGTCATCGAAAACTGTACAATGTTCTTACCGAGCGAGCCGACCGTGTCGGTCGGACTGGCGCTTGTCTCTTTACATAACTGAGAGAAGGGAAGTCACTATGATCTTAGAATTTTCCGGCCCCGGTGCCCTAAGTGCGTTCCGTGCCGAACGCGTCCTTACTGAGTTAAAAACCTTCATGCCGAGTGCTCAAGCCGTCGGTGCACACTACGTACACTACGTGTTAACGGAAAAACCTTTAACAGATGAAGAAAAAGCGCGTCTAGCGGATTTGCTCGATTACGGCGAACCTGACGAAAGAGTTTGCGAAGATGTTTGTGTTCTCGTGGCGCCGCGCTGCGGAACCATCAGCCCATGGTCGAGCAAAGCGACCGATATTGCCCACAATACGGGCCTTGCCGGCGTGGTTCGTATCGAGCGCGCCGTTCGGTACGCCGTTACGCTTGCAGACGGTTCGTCCATCTCCGATGAACAGCGCGCAGCGCTTTATGCCCTTCTATGTGACCGCATGACGCAATCGGTTGTCGATCCGAGTCAGGCGGCCGAAACGATTTTTGCCGATACCGAAAGTCGCCCGATGACTTCGGTCGATATCCTAACGGGCGGTCGCGCAGCTTTGCAGAAAGCCAATACCGAGATGGGTTTGGCGCTTTCGGAAGACGAAATCGACTACCTAGTAGATGCCTTTGCCGCTCAAAAACGCAACCCCACGGATGTGGAATTGATGATGTTTGCGCAGGCCAATTCCGAGCACTGCCGCCATAAGATTTTTAATGCCGAATTTACGATTGACGGCGTCAAGCAGCCCAAAACGCTCTTTCAGATGATTCGCGAGACGCACAAAGCCTCGCCTCAGGGAACGATTGTGGCGTACTCGGACAATGCCGCAATTTTGGAAGGTCCGGCTGTTCCGCGCCTTTATCCGCGTCCGGATGAAAGGGATCTGTTCGGCGCGACCTACGTCGAGCGCCTCGAGACCACCGACACGGTCTTTAAAGTCGAAACCCACAACCACCCGACGGCCATCAGTCCCTTCCCGGGTGCTGCCACAGGTTCGGGCGGAGAAATCCGTGATGAGGGTGCCACAGGCCGCGGCGCACGTCCTAAGGCCGGCCTTTGCGGCTTTTCGGTCTCGGCGTTGCATATTCCCGGTCACTCGCAAGATTGGGAAAACGACCGCGACACGACGCAGGAAAAAGACAATCAATCCGCCGATGTGTACGGAACACCCTCTCGCATTGCCTCGGCCTTGTCGGTGATGACCGAAGGCCCGATCGGAGCGGCTTCTTTTAATAACGAATTCGGTCGCCCGAATATTCTCGGGTACTTCCGCGCTTTCGAAGCGCGCGTGGGCGATGTGCGCTACGGCTACCACAAGCCCATCATGCTCGCGGGCGGCATCGGCAACATTCGTGCCGATCAAACGAACAAACACACGCTCAAACCCGGAACCCTGATGATTGTGCTCGGGGGACCGGGAATGCGCATCGGCCTCGGCGGGGGAGCCGCAAGCTCCATGGCTTCGGGTGCCAATGCCGAAGATTTGGATTTTGACAGCGTCCAACGCGGCAATCCCGAAATGCAGCGCCGTGCCCAGGAAGTGATCGATAGGTGCTGGGCTGCTGGTGCCTTAAATCCGATTCTTGCGATTCACGATATCGGAGCGGGGGGCCTTTCGAACGCCATGCCCGAACTTGCTGACCTTTCGGGCCACGGGGCTCGCCTTTCGCTTGAGGCCGTGCCTGTTTTGGAAAAGGGCATGAGCCCCTTGGAAGTCTGGAGTAACGAAAGCCAGGAGCGCTACGCCCTTGCAGTCGCTCCGGACAATCTGGAGCGCTTTGATGCGATTTGCCGGCGCGAGCGGTGCCCGTATGCGGTTTTAGGGACCATCAGTGACGACAACATGCTCATTGTCGAAGGGCGTCAAGGCGAAGAGCGGGCTGTCCAGATGCCCATGGATGTCCTATTGGGTAAACCCCCGAAGATGCACCGCGATGTGCGTACACGCCACGGGCACCTGTCTTCTTTCGATGCACGCGACGTGGATTTGGCCGATGCTTTAAGCCGCGTTTTGCATCATCCGACGGTTGCCGCAAAGAACTTTTTGGTCACGATTGCCGACCGCACGGTAGGCGGTCTTGTCTCGCGCGACCAGATGGTCGGTCCCTGGCAGGTTCCGGTTGCCGACTGCGCGGTGACAACCCTCAATTACTCGGGCTTTAAGGGTGAGGCGATGGCTATCGGCGAGCGCGCCCCCTTGGCTGTTATCGATTCGGCGGCCGCCTCCCGTATGGCCATTGCCGAAGCCGTCACGAACATCGTTGCGGCGGACGTGAATTTATCTACAGTCAAGCTCTCGGCCAACTGGATGGCCGCCTGCGGCGTGGACGGGGAAGATGCCAAACTCTATGCGGCCGTGAAAGCGGCAAGGGATTTGTGCCTTAATCTCGGAATTTCCATCCCGGTCGGCAAAGACTCCTGCTCGATGAGAACGACCTGGAAGGACGGAGACGTCGATAAGGCTGTGACAAGCCCGATTTCGCTTATTGTCTCGGCAGCCGGACCCGTTTCGGACGTGCGCCTGACCGTGACGCCGGAACTTAAGTCCGTCCCGAGTCGCTTAATTGCCTTTGATTTCGGCGCCAAGAAGTGCCGCATGGGCGGATCGATTCTGGCGCAGGTCCTTCAAAACTTCGGGTCGGTGACGCCTGACTTTACCGACACGGAAGCGTTAAAGAACTTCGTGCGCCTGGTGCGGGGACTTGCCGATGAAGGAATTCTCCTTGCGTACCACGACAGAAGCGACGGCGGTCTTGCGACAACGCTTTGTGAGATGATGTTTGCCTCGCACAAGGGTGTTCGCGTGAGCCTAGATGCCCTTGCTGACGGCGAAGTGAGTGCCGATGAAGCGCTATCGGTGCTCTTTAACGAAGAACTCGGGGCGGTTTTGCAGGTACGTGAAGAGTCGCTTGCCGATGTAGCTTCTCGGGCTGAATCTCTGGGTCTGACGCGTTACTACGCCACGCTCGGCACGGTTACCGAGAAGGATAATCTTGAAATCGAAGCGGCGGGCAAGGTCCTGCTTTCGATCCCGCGCGTGCGCCTGATGCGTGACTGGTCGGAAGTGACGCACGCGATGGCGCGCCTTCGTGACAATCCGGCCTGTGCCGACAGCGAGTTTGCCGTCGCCACGGGACAAAAAACCAAGGGTCTTTTCGTCAAAACCACCTTTGATGCGCACGAGCGCATTGCCGCGCCCTTCGTGCACTCAAGTCACGCGCGACCGGTTGTGGCTGTTTTGCGCGAAGAGGGCGTGAACTCGCAAAACGAGATGGCAGCGGCCTTTTACCGGGTCGGCTTTACCGTCCGCGATTTGCATATGACGGACCTGCTGGAAGGTCGGGCGGACTTAAAGGACATTTGCGGCCTTGCGGCAGCCGGAGGCTTTTCGTACGGCGACGTTTTAGGTGCGGGCGGCGGATGGGCCAAAACCATTCTCTTAAATGCCCGGTTAACCGACATGTTCCGCGCGTTCTTCGAGCGGCCCGATACCTTTTCGCTCGGCGTGTGTAACGGGTGCCAGATGATGAGCCGCTTAAAGGACCTGATTCCCGGTGCCGACCACTGGCCGCGCTTTGTCACGAACCGCTCCGAGCAGTTCGAAGGCAGGTTAAGTGAAGTCCGTATCGAATCCTCGCCCTCGATTTTCTTCCGAGGCATGGCAGGAAGCGCGCTTCCGATTGTCACGTCGCACGGCGAAGGACGCGTCCTATGGGCTCGACCCGAGGATGCGACCGAGGCTTACGTGGCAGCGCGGTACGTGGACGGTGAGGGACTGCCGACCGAGGTTTATCCGATGAATCCGAACGGCTCGCCTGAGGGCGTAACGTCGCTGACAACGCGCGACGGGCGTGCAACGATCATCATGCCGCATCCGGAGCGCAGTGTTCGCGTGGCCACGCTTTCTTGGTACGAGGACACGAAAGAGGAATTTACCGGCTGGATGAGAGCCTTTGAAAACGCGCGTGTGTGGGTCGGGTAGGTTAAGGCCTTCGGTATGACGCTTTCGATTTACGGCGCGTTCGTGTTGGCGAGCGTCCTCTTGGCATTTGCACCGGGGCCGGACAATATGTTCGTCCTGGTGCAATCGGCCGTGCACGGGGTCAGAAAAGGGCTTTTTACCGTTGCCGGTTTATCGGTGGGTGTGGCGCTTCAAACCGTCGCAGCCGCCTTGGGCGTTGCGGCCGTTGTGGCCGCGTCGCCCTCGCTTTTTTGGACGATTCGCATTCTCGGGGCGCTCTACTTAACGTACCTGGCTGTCATGAGTTGGACGCACCCGACGGCGGGATCTGCGAGTGCCACGAAAGAAACGGCCGATTCGGTGCTTTTTCGGCGCGGCATCCTTATGAATGTCACGAACCCCAAGGTGCAGATTTTCTTTTTGGCGTTTTTTCCGCAGTTTGTGACGCGCGGAGCCTCATCCCTCCAAACGGCCTGCGAGATGGCGGTTTTAGGTGTCACGTTTATGATTGTAACGCTCCTTGTGTTTTCTCTGATTGCCTTTTGTGCCGGGTCGGTTGCCGAAAAGCTTCGGACGCCGCGCGTGCAGTTTTATTTAAACCGTACGGCAGCCGTCATCTTTGCGTGTCTGGCGGCCGGAACGCTCCTTTCCTAAAGTCCTTCGGGTGTCGTGACACGCACACCGAAGCGACGCATCTTCTTAGCGACTTTCAATAGGTGTTTGTCGCGGGTAATGAGCGGGCAAGCATAGCGTGCGGCTAAATCCAAGAACTTTTGGTCGTCGACGTCTTTGCACCGAACGGCGCACGCATCGGCTGCAACGCTTGCTTGGCACGAGAGGGCAAGGTAGCACTTTAGGAGCTCCTGAGTTTGTTCTGCGTTGCAGTTAAAGGGAGTGCGCATCAAAACGTCCGCAAGTTCGGCAAGCGTTTCAATCGAGACAAGGGCGCAAAGGGCTCCGGAAGAAAGCTCGTGCATTAGGTCTTGAACACGCGCATCGCACCAGTAAAAGATCTCGAGCACGATGTTGGTATCCAAAACCAAATAAGTCCTCTCGGTCCCCATCATTTCTTGTGTCGGAACGCCGGCCATGAGAAGCGGCAGTTCTTGAATGACCGGATTGGCGAAAAGGCGTGAAATCATAGGGAAAACCACGTATTTGCATTCGGAGAAAACTATCAAAAACCGAGGTAGGCTTGACTATAATACGAGCAACACAAAAGGGCACGCACGAAGGTATGCGGCGTGCACTCGATGACAGTTTTTCGGAGAGGAAAAGAAAATGGTCCTGAATCAAACCACCAAATACGGTCTTATTTTTGCCGGCGGTCTTATTCTCGGCGCTTTGGGGGCCGTGGCTTTGGCTAAGGGTAAGAAAGCGGGCGGCATTAAGCCCCTGGCAAGTTCCCTTCTTTCCGCAGGTCTGGATGTCAAAGACAAGGTCATGACCGGCATTGACGGCGTGCGCGAGGAATTGGCAGACGTTGTGGCCGAAGCACAGGTCAAGTCCCAGATGCGTCGTGAGTCTCAGGAAGAGGCCGAAGCGGCAGCGACCGTGCAAGCTAAGCCCGTTAAAAAGACGCGTCGCGTTGCCAAGACCAAGAAAGCGGTGTAATCGCTTCTTCCCTGACGGGAAAGCCCGAAGGTCCGCGCGACGACCTGTTGCGTCGGCTTCGGGTTTTTAAGTTTTAGGAGGCGCCGCTTGTTGCGCTCGACCCAATCGCTTTTTACATCCTATGAAGTTTACTCTTGCTCACAGCATCGGCAATCGTGTGCGCTATCGCACCAAAGCCACGATGAGCCGAGAAACGGCTCGCATCATTGCTGAAAAACTCACGCAGATCCCCGGTCTTAACGGAGTGACCGTCAATCCGGTCACCGGAAGTGTCCTCGCATATTGGGAGACACAAGAGGCGCATCAGGCGCTTTTAACGTATTTACAAGGGCTTGAAACGCATCCCATTGCCGCTCGGCGCCTACGGGCCAAGAAAAAAGCCGGTCTACAAAAAGAAACCGAGACCCTCGCGCAGGAGACCGAAAAGTCATTAACTCAAGTTGCGCGCAACATCGGAGATCTTTTCGGGCGGGCTTTTTCGGGTATGCCCGTCGTTGAGGCCGTGAGGCGGCCCTTTATGTCGGCCGAGGAACTTGCGCGACAAGAACAGTCTTCGGATTTGGATTTTTCACCTCTGGCGCGCTGGGTGGTGCTCCGTTCGGTGTTGCCGCTTCTAGTGAATACCGCCAACGTCTTTTTGGGCGCCGTTCCGTACTTTTTCAAGGGTGTGAAAAACCTCTTGCACGGGAAACTTAACGTCGAAGTGCTCGATGCTTCGGCAATCGGCATGTCGCTTCTGTTGCGTGATTTTCGGACAGCGGGTTTGGTGATTTTGCTTCTCGGGATGGGCGAGATGCTCGAGCGCTATACGCGCAAGAAGTCTTTGGCAAGTCTTGCCGATCAGTTGGCCCTGAAAGTCGACCGCGTTTGGGTGCGTGACGGGCACTCCGTGAAAGAAAAGCCGCTTTCGCAAGTGAAACCCACCGACGTCATTGTCGTTCGCACCGGTAACACGATTCCCGTGGACGGAACGGTCGTTGCCGGCAATGCCGCCGTCAATCAGGCCACGATGACGGGTGAGCCCCTTGCCGTGCATCGGGAAGCAGGCGGCTCGGTCTTTGCCGGAACCGTGGTCGAGGACGGCGAAATCGATATTCGTCCGACGAAGATGGGCGACGGCACCCGGCTCAATCAAATCGTTCAATTCATCGAAACCTCCGAAAAGAGTAAAGCCGGCATTCAAGGCAAAGCCGAACGCTTAGCCGATGCCGTCGTTCCCTTTAACTTTGCCTTAGCCGGACTCGTGTTCCTTGCCACAAGGAGCCTTGCGCGAGCGGCCTCGGTCTTGATGGTCGATTACTCGTGTGCCCTGCGTCTTGCGACTCCGCTTGCGATTTTGACGGCGATGAAGCAGGGCACGCACACGGGAGTCCTCGTAAAGGGCGGGCGCTACTTAGAAGCTTTAGCCGAAGTCGATACCGTAGTCCTTGATAAGACAGGGACCTTAACGCAGGCTTCGCCGAAACTCTCCGATGTCGTTTCGCTCGATTCGTCGCGCACGGAAGACGAAGTCTTGGCCTTGGCTGCGTGCCTGGAAGAACACTTCCCGCATCCGGCTTCGCGCGCCGTTGTGCGAGCCGCTCAGGAGCGGGGCCTTGATCACTTTACGGAAGAACACGATTCGACGGTCAAGTACGTCGTGGCACACGGGATTTGCTCGTCGGTGGACGGGGAAAAGGTCATCATCGGATCGCGCCACTTTATCGAAGAAGATGAAAAGGTCGATGTGTCGGCAGCAACCGAACACGTCGAGCGCCTAGCCGAGCAAGGAAAATCGATTCTTTACATGGCTTTGGGAGGAAAACTCATCGGCATCCTCGGTATTGTCGATCCCTTGCGCCCCGAGTCGCGCGAAGTGATTGCGGCGCTACGCCGTCGCGGAATTCGTCGTATCGTGATGCTCACGGGCGATGATGCTCGGACGGCCAAGAACGTGGCGCAGGCGCTCGGAATTCAGGAATTCCGTGCGCAGGTCCTTCCGACCGATAAGGCCGGTCACGTTCAGGCGTTAAAGAAAGAAGGCTGCAAGGTCCTGATGATCGGCGACGGCGTCAACGACAGCCCGGCGCTTTCGTGTGCCGATGTCGGAGCGACATTAAAGGAAGGAAGCGATATTGCCCAGGAAGTGGCCGATGTCGTTCTCATGAATAATAGCCTTGCGGACCTTCCGTACGCCATCGATTTGGGGCGTGCGACGATGGCACGGATTAAAGAAAACTTTACCGTGTCTGTGGGCCTTAATACGGGCTTTTTAGCGGGCGGTTTAACTGGGGCGTTAACACCGGCCACCGGGGCCGTCCTTCACAACATGACAACCATCGGCGTGTGCCTTAATGCCATGCGCCCGCCCATGAGCGGCAGTGCAAACGACAAGCACTGGATTGCCGAGGCAGCAAGTTTCTTGGCTTCTTGCTCGGAAACAACCGACGGGAAAAAGGCCGCGGAAAAACTCCTTGAAGCCGCTGATATGAAGGAAACTGTATGATTGATCCCACGCCTTTTATTCGTTCGTATGTGCCCGGGCGTTTGCGGCTTCGCCATCCGGGGCTTATCGGCTTGGAGGGTGAAACGCTTGAGGCACTCACTTCGACCGTCAAATCGGCCCCGGGTATCACCGGTTGCACAGTCAATCCCAAAGTCGGAAGTCTTCTTTTGACTTGGGACGCCGAGAAATTGACACAAGAGGACCTTTTGGGATACCTTCAGTTTTGGGCGGCTTTCTTGCCCGAAGATGCGCTTGAGACCCCATCGCACGCAGAGCATCGGGCGATGAGCGGTGCTCTTTCCGAGCCGGTCCTGACACAAATGCAGAGACTCTTTGCCTGCAAGGGAAGTGCCGCCAAGTGCCGCCGACAACTCGAAAATCGTCTGACGGCACTTTTCGGAGTAGCGACGATGGCGTCCCTACTAAAGGGTGCTTCGCTTCACGCGCAAGTCGGTACGGTGTTTGCAGCGATGCTTGCCTGGCACTTATGGAAGCGTCGGCGCGTTTTTTAAATGACAAAGGAGAAGGACATGAAGTGGGTCAAAACGCTGGTTCTTATCATTGTGACCCTGGCCTCTGCCAGTGTCCTTGTGGTGGCCGTGAGTGCTGCGCTTTCCATGGTAGCGCTCTGCTTGATTGCACTTTTAACGGCCTACGTCGTCAGTCCCGAAGATGTCAAAGCCGTATACGGGGCCTTAAGCGGCAAAATCGATGCGTGGCTTAAGATTCTTTCGGACATGACGCGCGCCATGGCAGGGGCGATTCGCGAGGCCGCCGCTTTTGCTCGGGAAGCCTCGCAAAGCACGGCTACTCCCGAGACATCTGCAAGCCGGGAAGAATCGGCAAAACCCAAGACTCGTTCGAATAGGGGCGCAAAACCATCTTCCCGGCCCGTAAAAAAGGCTAAGGACGTGGCGCAATCCTCCTAGTATTCGGCTTGCCGAAAAAATATCCGATTTGCCGGAATTGACCGCCGGCTGCATTGCGCTGCACTTGCAGCGCATTTCGTTTTAGGCCGCTCACTCTTTCTGCGCTTTTAAGAGTGCTTCCCAAGACCTTTAATTTGGCTATTTCCCGCTGTTTTACAACGCATCATTAGGGTTTTTACGTAAGGGAGTTCGGCGGACTTTTCAGGTAAAGTAGACATGGGGGAAACGAGTGTGAGAGTGGTCATTTAAGGGACCCTCTTGTCAGGCATCTTACGGACGGAAAGGGTTGCTATGAGGATAGGGTTAATTGCATTTAGCGCCTTTTCCTTAATCACATGTGGGGCGGCATTTGCCGCTGGACTCGCGGCAAACCAGCCGACAACCAGTTGTGTGACCGTCAACTTTACGGGCGAAGTGGTTGAGACCCCCTGCTTAGTTTCTGTCGGAAATGCCAATTCAGTCGACTTGGGGCAGATTAAGAAAGTTGCAGGTAAAAAAGGACGGATTACGCCGGTTCCTTTTTATCTAACGGGCTGCAAAGGCGATGTCAACGCGGTTTGCGTCACGTGGGACGGCGCGACAACAGGGACACTTGAGGGCGGCAAGTTAACCACAAATATCAAAAACGTGTCGATGAGTTTTTACAAAGACAGCCACGCGACGTCCGGAAGTGAAGTCAAAGCCCGTGAAGTCATCGATCTACACATCGATGCGACAACCAAGGGCACCGATGGTGTCAATCGTAATTGCCTCTCGATTCCTCTTTATGCGCGCTTAGAGACCGATGATACGAAGGAGCCCGAATCGGTCGGAACGGTCTCATCGTCCGTCATCTTTAAGGTGCAATTTAAATAGCGACACCTTGCCTTTAAAGACAAACAACCGCTTGATTCACTCCGGAAGGCGTCGTACCGGGGCGAGGTTTTGTCCTTCCCGCGCACTTGATGGTCCCGAAGTTTCCGGCGCTTTTAAGGCTTCCCTTGAGTTTCTTAATCCGGGACGATTCTTTCTCAGTCGTAGATTTCGGGACTCTTATTTCCGCAGTTGTTGCGTTATTTGCGCCGGTTTTCCGCTTTAAGATCGGTTCGGTCCCTGTCGAAATAGCCTTGATTTATGAGCGAATTTTGTTGAGGCTATTGTGTCTAAGGGAATTTCTTTTGTTGGTTTGACATAAGTCAAATGTATACAAACTCGTGTATACGAATAGGGGAAAACCCTATATACTGCGCCGCGTTATGTGATACGGCAACAGATAGTAATTTCTCCCTATCACAGCAACTCGAATACGAATTCATGGGAAGTGTTGGTCGGCGCACTTTGTATTCGAGTTTTTATTTATTCGTTGCGCCAATCCTCGGTTGCGAGGGGGATTGTGGCGCGCATCATTAGCCTCATCCGTACGCATTAATAGAAACGCATTATTGACCATTGACGGGCAATAGAGCGACGGCTATGATGTGCAGCCCTTCAGAGGGAAAGAAATTATTTTTAGGAGAAATTCCTTTCATGAAAAAATGTTTTGTTGTTTTGAGCGCTTGCGCTCTGATGGCCAGCGGTGTTGCTCTTGCCGAAGATCAGGTGAAAACGGCAAGTAGCAATGTGGAAGTGCAACTCACAGGTGAGGTTGTTGAAACACCGTGCACCATTACGGTCGGAAATGCAGGAACCGTTGATTTGGGGCAAATTAAGAAAGCGGCCAACAAGAAGGGCACCGTCACCCCCATTCCGTTCCGTTTAAGCGAATGCGGGTCCTATGACAAAGTTACATTCCACTGGAATACCCCGACGATTGCTAAGCTAGACGGACAGGGGAGACTGGGGACGAATATCGACGGCGTGTATGTGAGTTTTTATACGGATGCCGCAGGAACGGTTCCTGTGACAATGAATACGGCGCCGGTTGATTTTACAGACGATTTTCATACTGTGAATCCGGAAGGAGCTCACGGCGAAGTGATTCTGCATACCCCTTACTACGCCCAGTTGGTAACGGGAGGTGAGGCTGATGCTCCGACGCAAGCCGGTCCCGTTAATGCAACTATGGCATTTAAAGTAGATTTTGAATATAAATAATCCTCTTTTGCCCGAGCAGTAGGACGCATTTTGAGGTACTCTCCGAAAACGGAAGGTATTTCAGGTGCGTTCTCTTTTTATCATAATGGTCTGTTTTTCGTACAAAACACTCATTTTTTCGACAGCAGTTTTCTGCCTTTCTGTCTTGCCTCCGGCATCGGCAGCCGGTCCTGATGCCGCCTCGGCCAACCAAGATTTAAGTGAGATTGCCAAGGCACCGGGAGGCGTCGGTTTGGAGCGTTCACGCATCGTGATTCGGAGCGGCGCTAAAGAGGCCAGTATCGGCGTGAGAAGTTTGCAACCCTCCGATATTCTTGTGAGTGCTTCGGTGGAAGATTCATCTTTTCGACCGACGGATGTCTTTGTTGTCTCGCCTGCCGTGTATCGGCTCAAGCCGATGTCGGAAAATCGTTTGCGCCTGACGCAGACAAAACCGCTCCCGAACGACAGGGAGTCGGTTTTTTATGTCACGATTAATTGCATTCCGAGTATTCCTGCGGGAGAAACGAATCGCATGGTCGCTGTCATCAGCCAGCGAATCAAACTCTTTTATCGTCCCAAGGGTCTTTTCGGCGACAGCGGGTATGCGGCAAGCGAGCTTAAGTGGAGCTTTAAGGGGAATAAGTTGACGGCGTACAACCCGACGAAACTTTCTGTTTCCGCGGCGTGGATTTCGTTCGGGACCGATGAACTGAATATTCGGGATTTAATCCTTCCCGGGGAATCGGCTACGTGGGAGATCTCCGAAAAGAATCTTTCGTTGCGGACGTTTAAATTTACCTATATCAACGAATACGGCGCCAGCAATACGTATGAGGTCCGTCTTAGCCCGAGTTAGCGGGACTTGTTTGGCTTTTTTGTGGAGTACGGTCGCTCCGTGTCAGGGCGGAATCGGGGATGTGCCCGACCGCGTCGGTATCGGACAGGCCACGCGCATCATTTTCAATGAAAAGGATGCGAGCCTGTCTTTTCCCGTCCGGAACGGCTCCGATACGCCGTATCTGCTTCGTACGTACATTTTCAATCCGCAAACTCAGGCTACGGCAAAGCAACTTTATGTGGCACCCGAGGTAGTCCGCCTTTCGTCCCACGCGACACAATCGTGCCGGATTGTGCGCCTGACAAACGATTTTCGGTCTGACAGAGAATCTCTTTTTTTTCTCCGGGGGCTGTTTATTCCGGCCTCTTATGAGCGTGCTCCGAAAGACGGTCAAGCTACCACAGCGTCTTTTACCGTCGCCCTGCAGATTAATTTAAAACTCTTTTACCGTCCGCGTGCTTTGGAGCACAGTAACGGAGCGGCACTAGCCTCCGAGACTCTGACTGTGACGCGTCGTGGAGACACCGTCCAATGCCGTAACACGACCCCATATCACGTAACGCTTTCCGAACTTAAGGTCCAGGGCAAGCCCTGCGCTTTGACAGCGGAAAACTCCATGCTCGCGCCGTTTGCGACACACGCATACCCGATTGATCCAGGTCAGGGGACAAAACCTGTGACCGTGACGTGGCGCGCAATTGACGATTACGGGAACCTGACCCCGGAATCAAAGGTCAAGATTCCGTGACTCGCACCAAAGAGCTTTGCATCGCCGCATCGTGCGCCGGTCTTTTATGGGTTGCCGGGGCGAAAATTACCTTAGCGCAACAGGGCGGAGCGCACTTTGACGAAAGCGTGATTCGCTTCGGCCTGGGCGTCAGTCAGGACGTGGACCTATCGTACCTACAACAAGATCTCGATGCGCCTCCGGGATCGTACACGGTCGATGTGTTCGTCAATCGCCGCTATGCGCAAAGAAAACAGTTTGTCTTTGTCGCCGAGAACGCTCGCCTTGTGCCGCGTCTGACAGTCGCAGACTTACGTGGCTTCGGTGTTAATACCCATGCAATCAAGACCCTTCGAGAGATTCCGACTGATACCGTTCTTGAGCCCTTAAAGGAGTTTGTTCCGGATTTGGAACTTCAGTTTGATGCGCCGAACAACAAACTCACGGTGACGATTCCGCAGCTTTACATGACGCCCAAGTCCTCTTTTACGGACGTGGCCGATGAAGCGTTGTGGCAAGACGGCGAGCCGGCGCTTGTCATGAGCTATAACTTTGCGGGCTCGCATTTTCGTCGCAAAGGCGATGCCGAGCGCGAAAGAAACACCGATGCATATCTCGGATGGTCGTCCCACGCCAATTACGGCCCCTGGCGTCTTTTTTCTCAAGGTTCCTTTTCGTCTTACGTGCGCACGACGGAGGCTACCGAAAGAAAAGAACACAGCGCCGATATTTGGAACGTGTATTTGGAGCGCGATATTCGGTCACTGCGTTCTCGGGTGCGGTTCGGCGAGGTCTATACGGAAGGCGAACTCTTTGATTCGGTTCCCGTTCGCGGGTTTTCTCTTCAAACCAATGCCGAGATGCTCTCGTATGCCGAGCGTTCCTTTGTCCCGGTGATATCCGGTGTCGCGCGCTCTTATGCCGTCATTCGTATTCGGCAAAACGGTCGGGTCCTCTATCAAACCACAGTACCGCCCGGTCCCTGGTCCCTGACGGATTTGCCGACGTTCGGAACCGAAGGCGATCTACAGGTTGTGACGACCGAGTCGGACGGCACCGAAACCGTCGAGACGATTGCGTACGCTTCGGTTCCCATGATGCTGCGTCAGGGGCAGTGGCGCTATAGCCTTGAGGGCGGAAAATACGGCACCATGCGTCAGAAGGATTCGGAAGAGCCCTTTTTCCTACAAGGCACCGTCAAATACGGACTCCCGTACGGCATGACGGCGTATGCCGGGTTTCGAGCGGCGTCTCACTATAGAGCCGCCTTGGGCGGTCTCGGTCTTTCACTCGGGCGCTTCGGTGCTTTAAGCGCCGATGTCACGACGATGGACGCCGACAAGACGACTCGGTCCCCTTCAACGAGGGGTTCTGCGTATCGCGTGCGCTACGCCAAATCCTTTTTACAGACGGGCACCTCCCTTCAGTTTTCCGGAAACTATTCTCCGAACGGTGACTTTACGTCGTTTTCCGATGTCAATCGCTTGGGTGATGGCGATACACTCGAACGCCTTTCGGGGCGCCGAGAAAAAAGTCGCTTAACCGGATCGATTGTTCAGCAGTTCGGTCCATGGGGCAGTCTTCGAGCCTCGGGAACTTATACGCGCTACGGCGACAGTGATTCGGACTACAAAAACTATCAAGTCACGTACAGTAAGGTCTTTTCCGGTGTCGGTGTGAGTTTAAGTTACGAGCGCAATTACCAGAAATCATCCGGCACTTGGCATCCGACCAATCAAATCATGCTCCACGTGGATGTTCCCTTAAGTCTTTTGGGGTACTCCGTCGAGCCGTTGCGAAATACCTCGCTTTCGTACATCGGGTCGCAAAAGAAATCGACTTCGGGAAAGACACACACCGAGCACCAAGTTCAGGCTCGGGGGCGCATCGAAGGAACGGATATCACCTGGCAGGTCACACAGGGTATGGGGAATACATCTCACGAAAACAGTACATCCGTCATGCTCGGGTACGACGGACCGAAACTCGCCTGTGACGTGACGCTCGTTCATACGCGCGAGTACAACACAATTCAAGTCGGCTCAAGCGGAAGCCTCGTGCTCTATCAAGGACGCCTGACACCGGCTAAATACATCTACGGCCCGGCGGCACTCGTTCAGGTTCCGGACGTTGCCGATGTGGCCGTCGAATCGGGCACGAAAGTAACGACCGACAGCGCCGGTCGAGCCGTTTTAACTAATTTAAGGCGTTATGCCCAAAATGCGATTACCGTCGATCCGGCCACGCTCCCGGAAGGGGCCCTTTTACTTGAGGACACCACGCAGTACATCTATCCGACCAACAATGCCTTGGTGCCCGTAACGTTCCCGGTGCGTCTCGGACGGCAGGCGTTTCTCACGCTTCATGACGAAGCAGGAAACCCGATTGCCTTCGGTACGTTCGTCTCTCTCGTGACACCTGACGGAAAGGCCGACCCGTATGTTCAGGGGATTGTCGGCGAGGGCGGACGACTTCTTTTAGGGGCCCTGCCGGTTACAGGTAAACTTACCGTGCAAACGGTTGTCAACGGACAGAAGAAAGATCTTTATTATCAGTATGCCTTGTCGGCTACGCCGCCAGCAGAAGTCGACGGGTTTAGGCCCATTGAACATCTGACGCTCACGCCGGAAGCGGCTGAGTCAGAGCCCTCAAAGCCCGAGGTCACGACACGCCGCACCGTGGCCGTATCCGAGGACGGGGATGTGGTGTATTTGACGCATGTTGAGGATGTGACGATTGCGTACCTGACGGATAGAAACGGGGTAGCGGCTCCGGCAGGCGCACGGGTGCAATTTTTCGATGATACGGGGACATGTGTTTCGGAGGCGGTTACTGAAAAAAAAGGGCGTATTTGGGTCAGGGGTCCTATTCTTTTAAGCGGAATGATTACGGCAACGTGGACGGAAAACGGGGAAGAAAAGAGCGTTCGGTACACGATTGACCGAGAAGAGAAGTAGCAATGACACGTAAATCCTTACTTTGTGCGGCTTTGGCCGTGATGTCGCTTGCGGTGTCGGCGTTTCCGACGCGCCTCATGAACTATGCCCAAACCCCGATTAACGGCTCGCTTTGGGAAGGGGTGTGCACAAGCCCGGCAGGCGACTTCGGTCCGATTGACTCGGTGACGACGCCATCTTCCTATGAGCTCGTGTTGTATGTGGACGGAACCGGCATTACGCTCACGGAAAACGGTATCTACAAACTCGGAGACTCCGGTCTCGGGTTGGCCGTCAAGGGAAATCTCGATTACGTTCACATCTCGCCTTCGGGAACAAGCACCCGCAAGACCATGACGCGGACCGATTACCAGGGTACGGCCTATAACGCCGGGAAACTCTGGGTGATGGGAGAAAAACTCTCTGACATTGCCGCCAACGATACGGTTCGACTCGAGTCCGGGAGTCTTACGGTATCGCTCATGAAGCTAAAAGACTCGTTTACATCTCAAAAGCTCCTTTTTTCTTTAAAGGCAGCACTCGTGAGCGGCGGGGTTCCCGTCAAAACAGTGACCCTTGAGACCTCGCCTGCGGGCGGCATTTCGATTCCCTCTCAAGTCTGCTCGGTGCATATGCAAACCGACACCGTCGATTTCGGGCAGATTAAAGCCACGGGAAAGGCCGGCGAAGTGGGGCGTCGTATGACGTTTTTATCCCTGGTGTGCACCGCAGGAAGTGACGTGACATCGACCAAGGCGACCGTCACGATGAAGCCCGGCATTACCTTTGAGGGAGACACTCGTGCCATCGGACTTACGATGAGCGACGGTAAGACTTCGGACAACTTGTTCGTTAAAGCGTTTTCCGAAAACGCTCAGTCGATTCTTTGCACAAGTTCCGAGGCATTAACTCCGGAAAGTTCCGCGGTTCTATATGACGAAAAGACCGGGAACGTCAATGAGCGTAAAGGACTATCCTGGCTTTTGTGCCGGAAAAACTCGAATCGTTTGCCGGCCGGAAAATTCACAGGCTCGGCCACGTTGACGATTTCCATCGAATAGGCATACGAGAAAGAATACGACCTTAGTGACTGACGAGCGTTCTTGAGAATGCTTGTCAGGACTTCGGTACCGTATTTGACGGAACGGGGAGTTTTCCCTTTTTTTTATCAAAGGGTGTATTTTCGTCGGACAACTTGAAAAACCGAGAAAGAGGCAGAAAAAATCCTGCCGGACTTTCGTCGCGGCAGGATTTGGAAACAGTAGTAAGGCGCTTGTCCTAGATTAGATCAGGTCCTTGACCAAATCGGCTTCGTGCTTTAATTCGCCGACGGTGACGTCGAGTTTAGATTGGCTGAATTCATCAATCGGCAAATCCTTGACGATTTCATAGCCGCCCTTGCCGTCGCAAATCACAGGCATACCGCAAACGATGCCTTCGGGAATGCCGTACGAGCCGTCACTCGGGACGCCCATGGTGACCCATTCGCCGTTCGTGCCGAGGAACCAATCACGCATGTGGTCGATAGCCGCAGAAGCTGCGGAGGCCGCCGAGCTCGCACCGCGAGCTTCGATGACGGCCGCACCGCGCTTGCCGACTGTCGGCAGGAACGTGTCGCGGTACCAGGCTTGGTCGACGCATTCGGTTGCCGGCTTGCCGTCAATGGTGGCAAAGCGGATATCCGAGTACATGGAGGGAGCGTGGTTGCCCCAGACGCAAAGCTTCTTAATCGAGCAGACGGGCTTGCCGGTCTTGGCCGAGAGTTGAGCGAGCGAGCGGTTGTGGTCCAAACGCAGCATCGCGGAGAAGCACTTGGGAGAAAGACTCGGAGCGGACTTCATGGCGATGTAGCAGTTCGTGTTGCAGGGATTGCCGACAACGAGAACGTGAACGTTGCGGCTCGCGACTTCATTGATGGCCTTGCCCTGTTCGGTGAAGATGGCACCGTTGGCAGCGAGAAGTTCAGCGCGTTCCATACCTTTGGTACGCGGACGAGAACCGATGAGGAATGCCGCATCGGCATCCTTAAAGGCCACTTTCGGGTCGATTGTCAAAACCGTGCCGGCCAATGTCGGGAAGGCGCAGTCCATCAATTCCATTTCCAAACCCTTGAGTTTTTGCAAGGAATCGGGCGCATTGCGCTCAAGAAGCTGCAAAATCACAGGCTGGTCCTGACCGAAAAGGTCGCCTGCAGCGATACGGAAGATAATGGCATAGCCGATGTTACCGGCTGCACCTGTAACGGCAACACGAATGGGTGCTTTCATTTTTTTGTCACTCCTAATAGAACCGAAAATTGGCGACCGGGCCGAAGCATCGACCCAATCGCGGGCACTGCAAAACACACGCCGATTAGTTTGTCTCTCGGTGTGTGCTCTAGGGTCGATATTGTAGGGCTTTTAGGCCGAAAGGAAGAGGCCGCAAAAGGAAAAATGGGTTTCTTTTGACCGTGCTTAAGGGATGTTTTCCTGCGATTAAGGTGTTTTACCTAGAAGCGTTTATTTCAAGAAACGTCTATCAGTCAATCGGATCCCTTCGGGGACAAAGGGCGGCGTCTTACCGACAGCGGCGTAAAGTCCCGTCGTTCAGGGCGGGGATATAAGCCGCGCA
>OWIO01000387.1_pt1 | contig 41216 bp, 40 predicted proteins | sample 1733011 | NCBI WGS metagenome assembly OWIO01 (sample SAMN05065779, study PRJEB22554) | human gut metagenome | biome: ENVO:2100002; feature: ENVO:00000062; material: ENVO:00002003 | host: Homo sapiens | place: USA | reverse complement strand
TGTTTTTTAGCGTTTTTATGTTTTTGCTTTTGTACAATCCTATTTTATGCCCTTAGTAATAAACGCAGCGCATTTCCGTTTTTTATATTTTTGCGCCATACCCGCCTGTCACCGGATTCTTTCCCCGCCAGGTACCGAACCAAACACCCAATCCGATATGGCAAACCCGGATAAAAAAAGATTTCCATTCGAACTCACCCGCCGGAGGATCATCCTGTCCTGTGCGGCCCTGATCGTGATCATCGTGGTCGTATTCCTCCTCACGCGGCCCAAAAAAGCCCCCGAACAATACCCCACCGTAGCCGCCGTCGAAGTGACCACCGGCAATGCGGATATCTACGCCGAATACGTGGGCCGTATCCGCGCCCAACAATTCGTCGAGGTGCGCGCCCGGGTGGAAGGCTACCTGGAAAAAATGCAGTTCGAGGAAGGGTCGTACGTGAAAAAAGGGCAGGTACTCTTTGTCATCGACCCGAAACAATACAAAGCCAAAGCCGACCGGGCCCGCGCCCAGCTGAACAAGGACCAGGCCATGGCCCAGAAAGCCAAACGCGACCTGGAACGCATAAAACCCCTGTACGAACAGAACGCCGCCAGCCAATTGGACCTGGACAACGCTACCGCCACGTACGAGACGGCCATGGCCTCCGTTTCGATGAGCCAGGCAGACCTCACCCAGGCGGAAATGGAACTGGGCTACACGACGGTACACTCCCCTATCTCGGGCTATATCAGCGAGCGGCTGGTGGACGTGGGAACACTGGTAGGCCCCGGCGCCCAGTCGCTGCTGGCCACGGTCGTCAAAAGCGATACAGTCCGGGTCGATTTCAGCATGACCGAACTGGACTACCTGCGCAGCAAGGAACGCAACGTCAACATAGGGCACAAGGATTCCACCCGTTCGTGGGAACCGTACATCACCGTCACCCTGGCGGACAACACGGAATACCCCCTGAAAGGATTGGTGGACTTCGCCGATCCGCAGGTCGACCCGCAAACCGGGACTTTCTCCGTGCGGGCCGAAATGCCCAATCCGAAGCATATCCTGCTCCCCGGACAAGCAACCCGGGTAAAACTGCTGTTGGACGTGCGTGAAGGAGCCATTATCGTTCCCAACAAAGCGGTAGTGATCGAGAAAGGGGGCGCCTATATCTACGTAGTGACCCCTAATGGTATCGTGGAAAAGCGGTTCATCGAACTGGGCCCGGAGCTGACCAACGAGTTTGTGGTCGAGCGGGGGCTGGCCAGCGGGGAAAAGATCGTAGTGGAAGGCTATCATAAGCTCAGCCCCGGAATGAAAGTCAATATCGTGCCTCCCGTAGAATAACGGGGCAAAAAAAGCCACAGCATGCGAGCGAACTTCTTCATAAAACGACCTGTCTTTTCGGCGGTCATCTCCATTGTCATCGTCATCGTGGGGATCATCGGGCTGATGCTGCTGCCGGTAGACCAATACCCGGCTATCACCCCGCCCACGGTCAAGATAAGCGCCTCCTACCCGGGAGCCAGCGCCCTGACGGTATCCCAGGCGGTGGGGACCCCTATCGAACAGGAGCTCAACGGCACTCCCGGAATGATCTACATGGAGTCCAGCAGCACCAATTCGGGTGGATTTTCCGCTACGGTCACTTTCGACATCTCGACCAACGCCGACCTGGCCGCTGTGGAAATCCAGAACCGGGTGAAGCTGGCCGAATCCCGCCTGCCGGCCGAAGTGATCCAGAACGGCATCTCGGTCGATAAACAGGCTGCCAGCCAACTGCTGACCATTTGCCTTACCTCCAGCGACCCTAAATTCGACGAAATATACCTGAGCAACTTCGCCACGATGAACGTGCTGGATATGATCCGCCGTATCCCGGGCGTAGGGCGCGTGTCCAACGTGGGCAGCCGGTATTACGCCATGCAGATATGGCTGTACCCGGACCGGCTTTCGAGCTTGGGCATCACAGTGCAGGACATCCAAAACGCCATTAAAGAGCAAAACCGGGAGTCCGCCGCGGGCGTATTGGGCCAGCAGCCCGCCACCGGGGTGGATATCACCATCCCCATCACCACGGAAGGACGCCTGACGGACGTAGCCCAATTCGAGAATATCGTGGTAAGGGCCACTCCGGACGGCGGTATCATCCGCCTGCGGGACGTGGCGCGTATTTCTCTGGAAGCCTCTTCGTATAACACCGAAAGCGGTATGAACGGGGAGAACGCGGCCGTGCTGCGCATCTATATGCTCCCCGGGGCCAATGCACTGGACGTGGTACATCGGGTAAAGGCAGAACTCGAGGAGCTGAGCAAGACTTTCCCGGAAGGTATCCACTACCAGATCCCGCTGGACAATACCGAATACATCTCCGCCTCCATCCATAAGGTCTACAAGACCCTTTTCGAGGCATTGTTCCTCGTGATCCTGGTGGTGTACCTCTCCCTGCAAAGCTGGCGGGCCACTATCATCCCGCTCGTCGCAGTGCCTATATCGCTGATCGGGACGTTCGGTTTCATGCTCATCTTCGGGTTCTCCATCAACTTGCTGACCCTGCTCGGGCTGATCCTGTCCATCGGTATCGTGGTGGACGACGCCATCGTAGTGGTGGAAAATGTCGAGCGTATCATGGAAGAGGAAAAACTGGATGCCTACCATGCCACCCAAAAAGCCATGAAAGGACTTACCAGCGCGCTGGTCGCCACTTCACTGGTACTCTGCGCCGTATTTGTCCCGGTAAGTTTCCTCTCCGGCATCACCGGCATGCTCTACCGCCAATTTACCATTACAATCGCCGTCTCGGTGCTTATTTCCACGGTCGTGGCCCTCACGCTGAGCCCGGCTATGTGTTCGCTGATCCTCAAACCCAACGACCCGACCAAAAAGAAAAACGTGGTATTCCGTACCATCGACCGCTGGCTTTCGGGCGGGAACGCCAAATACGTGTCCATCATCAAGCGGATCATTCCCCAGCCCAAACGGGTATTGGCCGGGTTCGCCCTGCTGTTGGTGGCGATCGTAGCAATGAACCGATTCATCCCGACCAGTTTTATGCCGCAGGAAGACCAGGGTAATTTCCGGGTGGAACTCGAACTGCCGGAAGGTGCCACCCTGGAACGTACCCGGAAAGTGACCGAGCGGGCGGTAGAATACCTGATGCAGCTGCCCGAAGTGGCTTACGCCCTCGAAGTGAACGGCAGCAGCCCCCGGGTGGGCGGCAACCAGAGCCGCAGCAGCGAGATAACGGTCGTCCTGAAGCCCTGGGACGAACGCAAGGGCAAACCGGTCCACGAACTGATCGAACAGATAAAGGAGGAATTCAATAAATACCCCGAGGCCAAAACATACATATCCTCTCCACCGGTCATCCCCGGGCTGGGATCTTCGGGCGGGTTCGAGATGCAGCTGGAAGCCCGCGGGGACGCCACTTACGACGACCTGGTCCGCGCGACGGACACCCTGATGCATTACGCCTCGCAGCGCAAGGAAATAGCCGGACTTTCGTCCTCGATGCAACCGGAAATACCCCAGCTGTATTTCGACGTCGACCGGGACAAAACGAAAATGCTCGGCGTTCCCCTGACCGACGTATTCTCGACCATGAAAGCCTTTACCGGATCGGTATACGTGAACGATTTCAATATGTTTAACCGCATCTACAAGGTCTACATTCAGGCGGAAGCCCCCTACCGCGTATACCGGGACAACCTCAATCTGTTCTTTGTCAAGAGTAACGAAGGGATGATGATCCCGCTCACCGCCCTGGGTACTACCAGTTATACGACCGGCCCGGGCACGATCAAACGGTTCAATATGTTCACCTCGGCCCTTATCACCGGCGAGGCGGCCAAAGGGCACAGCTCGGGCGAAGTGATGAACGTGATGGAAGAGATCGCCCTCAAACATCTCCCCTCGAACATCGGGGTGGAATGGAGCGGGCTGTCCTACCAGGAAAAACAGGCCGGAGGGCAGACAGGCCTCGTGATGGCCCTCGTGTTCCTCTTCGTATTCCTGTTCCTCTCTGCCCAATACGAGAGTTGGTCGGTGCCTATATCGGTCATCCTGTCGCTTCCGGTAGCCGTATTCGGCGCTTACCTGGGGCTTGTGGTCAGCGGGCTGGAAAACAACATCTATTTCCAGATCGGCCTTGTCACTCTGGTCGGACTGGCGGCCAAGAACGCGATTCTGATCGTCGAATTCGCCAAGGAGCAGGTTGCCCGGGGCGGGGACGTCGTAAAATCGGCCCTGCATGCCGCCCAATTGCGCTTCCGGCCGGTGATGATGACCTCTATGGCCTTTATCCTGGGCATGGTCCCGATGGTGCTGGCCAGCGGGCCCGGATCGGCCAGCCGGCAGGCGATCGGTACGGGTGTGTTCTTCGGTATGTTGCTGGCAGTGACCGTAGGCATCGTGATGGTACCTTTCTTTTTTGTGATGATATACAAAGTGAAAGCAAAATTTAAACGGGAGAACGTATGAAACCTATCCTGAAAAATATCGGCGCGGCGCTCGGCCTGCTGCTGCTGGCAGCTTCTTTCCACGGATGCGTGGTCGGGAAACCCTACCGGCAGCCCGACCTGCACCTGCCCGAAACGATCGTTCAGGGGCAAACGGACTCCCTGACCCTGGCCGATGTCAAGTGGTGGGATATCTACACGGATACCTGCCTGCAAAAACTCATCCGCAAGGCGTTAGAATACAACAAGGATATGCTCTCCGCCGCCGAACGCATCCGGGAAACCGCCTACCTGAAACGTATCAACACAGCCAACCTGCTGCCCCAGATTTCGGCCGACGTAACGGCCGAACGGGAGTTCGAGGACGACGGAGGCAACGGGCAGACCCAATCGAACACCTTTGAAGCCAAACTCCTGCTCAGTTGGGAACTGGACCTCTGGGGTAATCTCCGCTGGGCCCGACGCAAAGGCATCGCCGAATATATGCAGTCCGTCGAGGCGCAGCGGGCCCTGCAAATGACCCTGATCGCCCAAGTAGCCCAATCGTATTTCGAACTTACGGCCCTGGACAACGAACTGTCCATCGTCCGCCAAACGTTAGTCACCCGTGAGGAAGGCGCCCGGCAGGCCAAACTCCGTTTCGAGGGTGGGCTTACCTCCGAGATTACCTACCAGCAGGCACAGGTGGAACTGGCCCGAACCGCCACTCTGGTCCCGGCGTTGGAACATGAAATCACACTGGTGGAGAACGATCTGGCCCTGCTCACCGGCGAATACCCCGGTCGTGTCCCGCGCGGTGTACTGGCCCAGCAGGAAAAACTGCCCGAAGAACTTCCGGTAGGGCTGCCGTCCACCCTGCTTTTGCGCCGCCCGGACCTCCGGCAGGCCGAACAGGAACTCATCGCCGCCCATGCCGCGATGGGGATGGCCTATACCGACCGTTTCCCCCGCCTGTCGTTCTCCGGAAAATACGGATTGGAAAGCTCCACGCTCAGCGACCTGTTCCGTTCGCCCTACGGATTTTTAGGCGGGGAGCTCCTGGCTCCCATTTTTGCGGCCGGCAAGAAAAAGGCAACTTACAAAGCAAAGGAGGCCGCCTACCGGCAGCAGGTATACCAATACGAAAAAAGCGTGCTGACCGCTTTCCAGGAAGTAAGTAACGCCATCGTGGAATACAATAAAGTGAAGGAAGCCTGCCGGCTCAAGCAGGACCTCGAACAAGCCGCCAAAAAATATGTGGAACTCGCCCACCTGCAATACATCAACGGAGTGATCCGCTACCTGGATGTGCTGGACGCCCAAAGGGCGTATTTCGACGCGCAAACCGGCCTTAGCAACGCCGTGCGCGACGAACAGACGGCCCTTGTCCGGCTATACAAAGCATTAGGCGGCGGCTGGGACGAGTCGTCCCCGGCACCCGTATCCCTGCGCAAAAAGGAAACAGCCGAAAAATGACCGGACGATAAAAAATAGCACCGCATAAAAAAACCCGGCCTATGGCCGGGTTTTTTATTTGCATATAAAATTCGTTACAAAGTATTGACGATGTCCCGCTGTTCCTGAAAGAACTGGCGGCGCTGTATTTCCCCACTCTGGGATATCAGGGTGGCGAATTTGCGCAGCGACTGTATCCACTCTTTCAGGCTCTCGAACATGGCCGTATCGAACGAAGTGATGGAATTGATCGCATATACCCTTATCAAACTGATATGGCTGTACCGGGTAGCGGCATAGCTGTACGTAGCCTCGAAATTGATGTTCGAGATAAAGATATGCACGTCCTTTCCGCTGGCGTATTTCCCGCGGGCGGCGATCTCTTCGAGTTCGTCCAGGAACACAAGCAATTCCTCCTTGATCTTTTTGATATTCTCCTCCGATATCAATTTTATCATTGTGAAATACTTGATATCGTTCACCAGGTGAAGGAATATCATGCTGTCCCAGATGTGGTACGACGTATTGAACTTCTGGGATTCGATCACGAATTCTTTCTGGCGGTCGAGCAGCTTGTTGGAAAGGGGAATATCCTCGAAGCATTTGATCGAAGAATTGATCTTGTCATGCTGGTACATCCACTTGAACAGGCGGAATTTCGACAGCATCTCGTACTTCAGGTACAAAGTCTGTGGCACGATATTGGACGCCGTAGCAAATTCGGTGTCCGGCTCCTTGGCATACTCCTTGAAAATACTCACATAGTTGTCTATGATCGTGTAATAGGTCTCGATAGGATCCTCGTAATTGATGATGTTCAGTTTGAACATCGCATTCCCGCTGAAATTCTCGCCGGTGAGCTTGTCGAGGGACACGCCCAGCTTTTGGGAAATGACGGCGGCCTCTGCCAGGGTAAAGGGCACTTCGCCCCGCAGGCGGCGGTATACGGCTTCTTTTCCGATATAAAGGGTATCCATCAGCAGCGTAGCCAGATTGACCCCGTCAGGAATTTTCTCCTTCATCAGGTTTATCAAGCCTGTATTTAATTTATCGGTAATCATGATTTTCTTAGATTTGTTTAGTTCGTACTTTTGTTCAATATAAAATTTTTTGTTCAATAAAACCGTTTTGCGTAGATAAACAGACGAAAAGAGTTTCATTTTACTGCATTTCATACCCTTAGGATCACCGCTTAACAAAAATCGGAACACTCCCGACCCGCTATGTATCACATAAGTAGCATTTTTGCAACGCTAAAGATACAAAAAACTATAGAAAACACACCAAAACGGAAACAAAAACGTAAGCCGCCCAGGTAAAATACACCGATTTCCAACGAGACCTTATTCAGAGCCACTTAAAATGTAAAAATATTTTAACTTTTTTTATTCTGCCGATATTCTTCCGGAAAAAAAGCGAAAGCATCCGCCTGCATTTTTCACAAATCCAAACTCCCGGATACTCTTCCCCGTCAAAAAACGGAGCCGGACAATGAAGATAATGAAGTATATTTGCCAATATCTAACTCGTTTTCCGTATGGCCCACGATCATCACCATCACGAAATCACATACGACCAGAAGACCGGACGGAACTTCATCCTGGGCATTGTCCTGAACCTGGTTTTCGTCGCGGTAGAAGCAGCTGCCGGACTTTACCTGGGATCCCTGGCCCTGCTCTCGGACGCCGGACACAACCTGAGCGACGTATTCTCCCTGCTGCTGGCTCTTTTCGCCTTCCGCATGATGCAGGTGAAACCCTCTAAAAAATACACCTACGGATACAAGAAAATGACCATTTTGGTCTCGCTGGTCAATGCCGTATTGCTGTTCGGCGCCGTGGTGGTGATCCTGTGGAGCAGTATTCATAAGATCATGCGCCCCAGCCCCGTAGACGGCGATATGGTGGCCTGGGTAGCCGGGGTGGGCATACTGGTGAATGCTTTCACCGCTTACCTGTTCTTCAAAGGAAAAGACAAAGACCTCAACATAAAAGGCGCCTACCTGCATATGGCAGCCGACACGCTGGTATCGGTCGGGGTGTTGGTGGCGGGTATCGTTATCCAGTTCACCGGCTGGTATATCATCGACCCGCTGATAGGCATCGCCGTAAGCGTGGTGATCATCTTTTCTTCGTGGGGGCTCCTTCGCGACAGTCTGGTGCTCACCCTGGACGGCGTCCCCCGCAATATCGACACCCGGAAAGTGAAGGAAGCAATGCTGGCCCAGAAAGGGGTGATCAGCGTCCACCATTTGCACATCTGGGCGCTTAGCACAACGGAAAACGCCCTGACAGCCCATATAGTGGTGGACGATATGAAACACGAAAGAGAGATCAAGGATGCGATCAAAGATGCGATGTTCCACTGCGGCATACAGCACTCGACCCTTGAACTGGAAAAAAGCGGGGAATGCCATGAAGAGCACCACGATATATTCGACAACGATTAAAAAAACCACACCATGAAAAAATCATTCTTCCTCCTGCCTGCCCTGGCAGCCTTTTTCCTGAACAACGATATCCAGGCACAGGGAATTGCCGTAAGTTCCTCCGCAGGAGTGCGCCCGGCCGCATTCGAAACATACAATATCGCTTTCGACGGGCATTCCGGCATCCTGAAAGCCAACTACAAGGAAAATAAACAATCCCTCGAGTCCATCGCCGGGAAAATAGAGGAAAACCGTCGGGAAATCGAGTCCGGGCAATACCGCATCCGCGTGGCCTCGAACGTAGCCCCGGACGGACTTACCCCCGCGCAGGCCAAAGCCGAAGCCCGCAAACGTGCCCTGGTACTGAAATCCTACCTGATAAAAACGGCGGACGCAAAGGAAAGCTACTTCGTCACGGGTACGACTGCCGACGGCAATATTTCGGCCAGCGACTTTTTGACCGTCGGACTGGTCCCGGCGGAAAACCAAAATGACGGAACGGCTGTAACCAAGGAATGAGTCCTCCCCCCCTTAACGCAAGCGGGGCGCCTAAAGGCGCCCCGCTTGCGTTAAGGGGTTCTTATCTTATTTCACCCCGTATTTCAGGCGTACCGTCACCGAAGCCGTCTTTTCTTTCGACCAGGTATTGAACGTTCCTCCATATGAGTACTCTTCGTTGGAATTCTGGGCCGTTATCTGGAACACTCCCAGCGAAGCGCTCTGAAGGTCTTTGATCTTGCCTCCGGCATTGTCCACGATCTGCTGGGCCCGGCGCAGGCCGTCCTGACTGGCCTCGGCGATCATTTCGAGTTTGAGTTCGGAAAGCTTGGTGTAATAATACTGGGGCGCATCCGAAGAAAATTCCACCCCTTGGTTTATCAGCGAAGTGACGTTGCGGGAGAGATCTTCTATCTTGTTCACCTGTTTGGATGTGATCTCTACCGACTGGGTAAGTACGTATCCGTTGAACACGGAGGTCGAACGCCCGTTTTCCTGGTAAGAAGTGGTGAAATCCTTGTAAAAGCTTACCGAGGAGAACACGAAATCGGAATCCGTCAGCCCGTTGTCCATCAGGTATTTTTTCACTTTTTCGGCATCCCCCGCCAGTTTCTTGTAACCGGCCGCCAGATTGAAGTCCTTGGTGGTAAAACTGCCCCGCCAGACTATCAGGTCGGACGTAAAATCCTTCGAAGCCATCCCGGTAACGGAAATGGAATTCTGCGCCACATTGCGGTCTTTATAGCCGCTTACGGCGATGCTCCCCAATACGATCACGGCGACGGAAGCGATCAGCACGTTTATTGTCGAACTTTTCATACTGTATAAATTTTTGATTCGGTATTCTCAAAGTTAAGCAAAAAGTCACTCGCTTACAAATTTATACCAACCTTTTGCACGCATATCGTACAGCGGCACCCCACGCCGGGTAGCATACTCCTCCCAACGGACAGCCGAACGCCACGGGGCATCCGGGGCGAGAATAATCATTTCGGGGATTGCCCCTAATTCCCGGTATTCCCGGACGAATACCGTGCTTTTCTTTTGTGCTAAATCATTCACCCGCCCGGGGAGAAAGCAGAACATCTGCCCGGATATTTCCAGCGTTTCATTTTCTTTCAGCGGGATCGCCTCTTCCGGCAAAGTTTCGAGGACGTATTCCCCGGCCTTTTTTCCGAGGTATGGGTACGGCGACTGCCGGGATAATTGAGCCGTGCAAAACACGATGCCCCCTATCAGCACCAACACAACGGCCGCCTTCACGTTCTTCCACAATACGATGAACCCTGCACACAGGAAAAGGAGCAGCAAAAACCGGGCTTCGGACAGGTCGATCCCGGACACCGCCCAGAAATCCCGCTGCGAAATGCCGGACGCGACCCCGGTGCAGAACTGCACAAGGCCATTGTACAGGTACGAAAGCGGAGGTATGGTCAGGCCCAGGGACGACAGGACGATCATCGCGATCCCCAGTGGGATCACCCCGTAGCTTACCACCGGAACCAACAACAGATTGGCCACCGGGAACAGCAGATTGAGATAGTCGAAATAATACAGGATAAAAGGCAGCAAAGCTATCTGCGCGGCCAGACTTACCAACACAAGACGGCATACGAACCCTATCGGCGCGTACAATCCCCGGCACAAACGCACGATCCCGCCATAGGTCAGGATCACGGCCGCCGTGGCCGCATAGCTCATCTGGAATCCGGCCGAATACAGGTCTTCGGGCCGGATCGTCAAATCGGCCAGCCCGGCGAAACAAAGCGCCCCGAACGAGAAATACCGTCCTTTCCCCAATCCCGAAAGCAGCAGGATCGATATCATCCACAGGGCCCGAACCACCGGCGGGGAGTAACCCGTCAGACAGCCATACCCCCACAGCAGCCCGAGGACCACACAGGTGCGTAGCACCCGACGGCGCGACAGGAAAAAAGTAAGTCCGAATACGATAGCTGCTACGATCGCTACATGCAGCCCCGATACGACCAGCAGGTGCATCGTCCCGGAGAGCTGATAAGCTTTCCGGGTCTGCGGATCGACTGCCCCCTTATCGCCCAGCACTACGGCCAACGTCATTTCCGCCGCCTCCCGGTCCACCCCGCACCGCATCAGGAATTCCTTCACATATTCCCGCACCCTGTACCGGACACAGTCCCCGGAAAAAATTTCCTGTCCCACAATACGGTATCCCAGACTTCGGAACTCCCCTATCACTCCCTTGCGGTGATTGATGGTACGGTAGTCGGGCTCCGAAGGGTTCAATGGGGCGCGGAGCGGGACGACAGCCGCACGGCCTTCCACGACATCCCCCACCCGGAGTGTATCTCCGGCGGGTATGGCCATGGAAAAGGCATAATCTTCCGGAAAATGACCTTCACCGCCGAAATGCACATGGTTCAGTTTGACATACCGGACGCTTTCTCCTCCATGCCACGGCACATCGGACACGGTAGCCGCATAGTCCACCGGATGGTACCAGGGCATCGCCGACAGGGTTCCTTCTACCCGCCCGAAATGTACGCCGCCCCGCCAGGCCCCGGCAAAAAATACCGCAGCCACAAATACGGCGACCACCGCCGGGCTGCCGGCCAGGCCTTTTTTTCCTCTAAACTGCAGGAAGAAACCAAAAGACACGGCCAAAAGAGCGGCCGCCACACTCACCCACAGAGGGATCGCCGGGCACATCCACACGCCCGCCGCAAATGCCAGAAGAAGGATCGCGGTCGCGTAGCGGGACATCATAAAGAAAAGCTATTTATCCTCGTCGAGGTATTTGACGATCAAATCGGCGGCCCGCCCGGAGGCTCCTCCATCCCCTAAAAGATGCCGGATACCGGCATATTCGGCCAGCATTTTTTCCCGCGCCGGGCCGGAAAGTATTTTCCCGAGTTCGGCGGCGGCGTTTTTGGGGTTCATTTCTCCCTGGATGAGCTCTTTGACGACTTGCTTTCCGGCGATCAGGTTCACCAGCGAGATAAAAGGCACTTTGACCACCATGCGCCCTATCAGGTACGACACGGGGGAACCTTTGTAGCAAACGACCTCCGGCGTGCCGATCAAGGCCGTTTCGAGCGTGGCCGTGCCGGAGGTGACCAGCGCCGCATGGGCCGATGACAAAAGGTCGTACGTGCGGCCCGTCACGATGCGTACATCCCGCCCGCCGATGATATTTTCGTAGAGTTTCCGTTCCTGCACGGGCGTAGCCGCCACGGCAAACTGATAATCCCTGTACACGTCGGCCATCTGCACCATCACCGGAAGCATAGCCTTTATTTCCTGCGCCCGGCTGCCGGGGAGCAGCGCCACTATGGGGCGTTCGTCCAGGCCCTCCTCACGGCGGAAAGTCTGCGCATCGGGAGCTTCGCGGCGCGACAGCGCATCGAGCAGCGGATGCCCGACATAGTCCACTTCATAATTATGTTTCCGGTAAAAATCCTTTTCGAAAGGCAGGATGACGAGCATGTGGTCGATATCGCGCTTGATCGCCTTCACGCGGCCCTCCTTCCAGGCCCAGACTTGCGGGGAGATGTAGTAAAAAGTCCGGTAACCATTCTTGCGGCACCAGGAAGCGATATTGAGGTTGAAACCGGGATAATCGATGAAAATCACGGCATCGGGGGCAAAAGAAGCGATGTCCTGCTTGCAGAAACGCATATTGTTCAGGATCGTACGCAGGTTGGCCGCCACCTCGATAAAACCCATAAAGGCCAGGTCGCGGTAATGCTTGACCACCTCGGCACCGGCTGCCTGCATCAGGTCGCCGCCCCAGGCGCGTATCTCGGCCCGGGGATCGGCTTCGATAAGCGCCCGCACCAGATTGGATCCGTGCAGGTCGCCCGAGGCTTCGCCCGCTATGATGTAGTATTTCATCGGAAGATCAGAGATCCCATTTTTTGATCGTATCGATAGCTCCGTAAGCCGTCGTGTCGAACGTAGTAGGCACTACCGACGCATACCCGTGGGCCAACGCCCATTCGTCGGTATCCTTGCCCTCGTCCGTACAGATCGGATGTCCGGTGAGCCAGAAATAATTGCCGCCCCGCGGGAAATCGCGGCGTTCGAACTCCTGCGACCACCGGGTCTGCGCCTGGCGGCACACCTTGGCACCCCTTATCTTTCCCTTGGGAAAATTGACGTTGAGTACTGTCGAGGCAGGCAGTCCGTGTTCCAAAGCATCCTGCGCCATGCGAAGGATATAGCTGTCCATCGGCGAGAGGTCGGCCGAAGGATCCTGATCGGCCAGAGAGAACCCGATAGAGGGTATCCCTTCTATCCCGCCCTCGATAGCCGCGGCCATCGTCCCGGAATAGATCACGTTGATCGAAGCATTGGAGCCGTGGTTGATCCCCGACACGCACAGGTCGGGCATCCGTTCGAGCAGTTCGTTCTTGGCCAGTTTCACGCAGTCCGCCGGCGTGCCCGAACAGGAGAATTCCCGCACGGAACCGTCCCGGGGCGTACGCTCCCGGTAGGTAAGTATATCGCTGATCGTTATGGCGTGTCCCATGCCGCTGCGCCCTTTTTCCGGCGCTACGACCCACACGTCGCCGATGGTGCTCATCAGTTTTACCAAATGGCGTATCCCGGGGGCCGAAATCCCGTCGTCGTTGGTTACCAATATCAGCGGGCGGTCGTTTTCCTGTTTTTCTTTGTCGTTTTCCTTTTTCATTTTCACAATCATATTTTTCGTTCGGTGCAATAGCGCACCATCTCCTCGAGGGAGCGTTTGGGTTGGCTGTCGGGATACGCGGAGAGTATTTCCATCGCCTCGTCCTTGAACTGGTTCATCTTTTGCGTGGCATAGTCGAGACCACCCTGGTCCTTGACGAAAGCGATGAGCTCGCGCACCCGTTTTTTATCCTTGTTGTGTCTTTTGACGATGTTTATCATCCATTTGCGCTGGTCTTTATCGACTTTGTTCAGCACGTAGATAAGCGGCAGGGTCATCTTCCGTTCGCGGATATCGATCCCGGTAGGCTTGCCGATCTTGTCTTCCGTATAGTCGAACAGGTCGTCCTTGATCTGAAAGGCCATCCCGCACAGCAGCCCCAGCCGCCGCATACGGTCTACCGTCTCTTTGTCCACCCCGACCGATATAGCTCCCACGGCCGTGCAGGCGCCGATCAGCGAAGCGGTCTTCCCGCGGATGACCTCGTAATACGATTCTTCGGTAATGTTCAGCCGCCGCGCTTTCTCTATCTGGAGCAACTCGCCCTCGGACATCTGCTTGGCTGTATGGCCCACTTCGCGCAGCATATCGAAATCGCCGTAATCCACCGCCAGGGTAAGTGCCTGGGTGAGCATATAGTCGCCTACCAAGACCGCGATCTTATTTTTCCAGATGGCGTTGATCGAAAAGAAATTCCGCCGTTTGTCGCTCTCGTCCACCACGTCGTCGTGCACCAGGGAGGCCGTATGGCCCAGTTCGATGAGCGAGGCCGCCCGGTAAGTCGAATCCGTCAGGGGGCCGTCGGCGAGCATCTTGGCCGTCAAAAAAACGAACATCGGGCGCATCTGCTTGCCTTTGCGCCGTACGATGTAATACAGCACCCGGTCCAGCAGGGGCACCCCGGAAGACATTACCTCAAGGAATTTCTTCTCAAAAGCGTCCATTTCCGCCTCTATCGGCTGCCGGATGATGTCTACTGCTCCCATATTTTGCGTAACCTTCGTTTCAGTCGGTAAATATAATCATTCTTTCGCTTTCTCCCGCCCGGCCAATTGCCCGCATGCGGCATCGATGTCCCGTCCTTTGGAGTGGCGGACCACCACCGTGATACCGGCCCTTTCCAACGTTTCTTCATACATCTGCACCGCCTTTTCCCCGGCGGGCAGGAAACGGCCGTCCCCGATCCCATTGTACTCTATCAGGTTGACTTTGCTCGGGGCCTTCCGGCAAAAGCGCACCAGCGCATCGGCATCCGCCTGCGTATCGTTCAGTCCTTTCCAAACGATGTATTCGTACGTAATGCGGTCTCCCGTCTTCGAATACCAGTAAGAGGCCGCCCCCGCCAACTCTTCCAGCGGGAAAACCTTGGCCGCCGGCATGATCCCTTCCCGTTTTTTCTGGTCGGCCCAATGGAGGGATACCGCCAGATGGTATTTAGCCCCGTCATCCGCCATGCGCCGTATCATCTTGGCATTGCCCACCGTAGATACCGTAATCCGCCGGGGAGCCATCCCCAGGCCATTCGGAGAAGTGATCATCCCGATCGCCCGGAGTACCTCGCTGTAATTAGCCGTCGGCTCGCCCATACCCATAAATACAATATTGGAGATCGGGCGCCCGAAGCGTTCGCGACTCTGCGCATCGGCCAGCACGACCTGGTCGTATATTTCCCCGGCCGTCAGGTTTTGCACCTGTCCCATACGGGCTGTCGCGCAGAACTCGCACCCCATCGCACACCCGCTCTGGCAGGATACACACACCGTCGTACGGTCTTCGGCTGGTATCAGCACGCTTTCCACCACCGCCCCGCCGGACAGCCGCACAGCATTCTTTACCGTCCCGTCGGCAGAATATTGCGAAACGACGGAGGCTATTTTCCCGATGTAGAATTCTTTCTCAAGCGCCTCCCGCACGTCTTTCGACAGGTCGGTCATCTGCGAGAAGCCTTCCGCTCCTTTCTGCCACAGCCATTTGTACACCTGCCCTCCCCGATAGGCACCCAAGCCCCGCCCGGAAAAAAAATCCCGCAGCTGTTCCAGGGTCATGCCTCGGATATCGGCCTTCATTTTCTGCTCCATAACGACAAATATACCGATAATTGGCCGAACGGACGGAGGAACAATGCCGAAAAATACCGACATTTGCCCAAAAGAGCGTACGAATATGCAGGGAGTTGTCATACGGGCCACAGGGCTATGGTGCACGGTCATGTCGGAATCCGACAGGCGGCAATACGAATGCCGTATCCGGGGCAGCCTGCGTATCCGGGGGATAAAAAGCACCAACCCGGTAGCGGTAGGCGACCGGGTGGTATTTTCCGTCAACGCCGAGGGAAAGGACGGCATGGTGAACGACGTGCTGCCCCGTAAAAATTTCATCGTGCGCCGCTCGGTCAAACTGTCCAAGCGCACACACATTCTGGCCGCCAACATCGACATGGCTTTTATCGTAGCTACAATGGATTTCCCGCCTACTTCCACGACTTTCATCGACCGTTTCCTGGCCACCGCCCGGGCTTACCGGATCGATGCCACCGTCCTGTTCAACAAGATCGACCTGTACAGCCCCGACCAAATGGCCCGCATGGAGGAAATGGAGGCGATATACCAAAGCATCGGATACCCCACCCTGCGGATAAGTGCCCAAACAGGCGAGAATATCGATCTGCTACGTGACAGGATGCAAGGGCTCGAATCGATGTTTTCCGGGCATTCAGGAGCGGGAAAAAGCAGCATCATCAACGCCGTAGAGCCAGGCCTCGACCTGAAGACCGCTGAAATATCGGCCGTACACCGGCAGGGGCAGCATACTACGACTTTCGCCCAGATGTTCCCGCTGTCTTTCGGCGGGTACGTAGTGGACACTCCGGGCATACGGGGGTTCGGTATGGTGGATATGGACCCGCACGAAGTGGGAGACTATTTCCCGGAAATATTTGCCCGGAAAGGGGAATGCCGCTTTAACGACTGTCTCCACACCGACGAGCCGGACTGCGCCGTCGTCCGGGCCGTAGACGAAGGCCAGATCGCCCCGTCCCGTTACCTGAGTTACCTGAGCATCATCGAAGGCGACGAAGGCCCCTACCGGGAAGACGAATACCGGTAACCGTTGCCGCAGGTTTCTTTCCCTATGGGCTATGCTCATATTTTCTCCGTATTCGATTTTTTCCTACATTTGACGTTCCGAACTGAAATTTCACATACATGGAAACCATCTGGATAGTCGTCATTCTGGCCATGCTCATCATCGGGCTTTTGGGTACTTTCATCCCCGTACTGCCCAGCACGGCCATCGGATGGATCGCCATGCTCATTTTTTACCTCATCACCGATAACGGCCTGTCCGGGTCGACTATGATCTGGGTGACGGTCGCGGCAGTGGCCGTCCAATTGCTTGATATCTTACTGCCCCTGTGGGGCGTAAAACTCTTCGGCGGCACCAAAAAAGGCGTGCGGGGCGCTACTATCGGCCTGATCGTAGCCGCCGCATGGTCGTTCACCCCTCTCACATTCTTGTTTCCGGGATTCCTGGCCATCATCATTTTCCCGGTCATCGGCGCGTTCGCCACGGAAATAATAGCGGAAGACGGCAACCTGTCAAAGGCTTTCGGCGGAGCGATGGGATCTCTGCTGGGATTTTTTCTGACCGTAGGATTCAAATTCGCCCTGATCGTCTGGTACCTGTACCTGGTGGTCGACTACTTAGTATTTTATCTAAGAAACTAACCTGGTTCTATCTTCTTTATTTATTTAAGGTAGGCACATAAAAAAAGAACTTGACAAGAAGTCTGTCAAGTCCTAAAAACTAACCTATACTAAAAAACTACAACTATGAAACTACTACTAACTACTTTATCTTTTTACTTTTGCTTTGAGAGTACAAATATAGGACAATAAATAGAATTTGTCAAATTTTCTGCACATAAATTTTTCTTAAAACCCAAAAAACCACAATAACCATTTATTAATGTCTATTATATCTCTTTTCAAGGGTACCCAAAACAGTATCAGTCTATTATCTCGAAGCCCGTATACGGCACCAAGGCTTTGGGGATACGGATGCCCTCCGGCGTCTGGTTATTTTCCAGCAAAGCCGCTACGATACGCGGAAGGGCCAGCGAAGACCCGTTGAGCGTATGGGCGAGCTGCCGGTTGCCCTCGGCATCCTTATAGCGCAGTTTGAGGCGTGTAGCCTGGAATGTCTCGAAATTGGATACGGAACTTACCTCCAGCCAGCGTTTCTGGGCGGCCGAGAATACTTCGAAGTCGTAGGTCATCGCCGATGTAAAACCCATATCGCCCCCGCAAAGGCGCAGGATATGGAACGGCAGTTCGAGTTTGCGCATCAGGGCCTTTACATGCTCCAGCATTTCGTTCAGCGCATTATAGGAATCCTCCTGGCGCTCCACCCGGACGATCTCCACTTTGTCGAACTGGTGCAGCCGGTTGAGCCCGCGCACATCCTTTCCGTACGAACCGGCCTCGCGGCGGAAACAGGGCGTGTAAGCCGTACATTTTACCGGCAGGGAAGCCCCGTCCAGCGTTTCGTCGCGGAAGATATTGGTCACCGGCACCTCGGCCGTGGGGATCATATAGAGGTTGTCCGGCATGTTGTGGTACATCTGCCCTTCCTTGTCCGGAAGCTGGCCCGTACCGTAACCCGAAGCCTCATTCACCATATGGGGAGGTTCTATTTCCAGATAACCGGCCGCCGTATTGTGGTCCAGGAAAAAGTTGATCAGCGCACGCTGCAGCTTCGCCCCTTTGCCTTTGTACACCGGAAATCCGGCGCCCGTGATCTTTACACCCAGTTTGAAATCAATGATATCGTATTTCTCTGTCAGGTCCCAGTGCGGGACGGCACCTTCGTACAGTTCGGGGATCTTTCCTTCCTCGAACACCACTTGGTTGTCCTCCGCACCGAAGCCCTGCACGACCTGCTGGTACGGCACGTTCGGAATGAGGTAAAGGAGTTCCTGCAATTCCTTTTCCACTTCGGAAAGCTTATCCTCCAGCACTTTGGAATCGGATTTCAGGGAAGCGGTCTTCTGCTTCAGCACTTCGGCCTCTGCGCCGCGGCCCTGTTTGAACAGGCCGCCTATCTCTTTGGCGATGGCGTTCTGTTCGGCCAGGTTGGCATCGAGGGAAGTCTGGGTAGCCTTCCGCCGGTCGTCCAGCGCGATGACTTTCTCTATCATTTCCGGTGCGTCGGCCAGGTTTCTCTTTGCGAGCCCTTCGAGCACTTTTTCCTTGTTCTGTCTGATGAAATTGACTTGCAGCATATCTTTTTATCTTATCAATTGCTTATGCATTCCTGTTTTTTGACGGCTGGCGGTCTTTCCCGCCGGAGCCCGTCTCAGCCTGTCCGCCTTGCGTACAAAATTACTAACTTTTGGGCGATAAAGGATAATTTCGCCCCCATGTTTTTTATATGCGGAAAAAACGCCTGCTCTTAACAATAATAAAGTTATATTTGCGATAATCAAAAAACACTTTCCGTCATGCTTGTAAAGACATACGGCAGTGCCGTAGAAGGCATATCGGCCGTAACCGTGACGGTGGAGGTGAACATATCCCAGGGCGTGGGCTACAATCTGGTCGGCCTTCCCGACAACGCCGTCAAGGAATCCTCCCACCGCATCAACGCCGCTTTCGAGACCAACGGCTTTCGCTGGCCCGGAAAGAAGATTACCGTCAATATGGCTCCCGCCGACATGCGCAAAGAAGGGGCCTCGTTCGACCTGCCCATCGCTATCGGCATCCTGGCTGCCTCCGGGCAGATCCCGGACGAACCGGCCGGGCATTATATGATCATGGGGGAACTGTCGCTGGACGGTTCGCTCAAGGGCATCCGGGGCGCCCTGCCCATCGCTATCGAAGCGCTGGAAAAAGGGTTCCGGGGCATCATCCTCCCCCGCGAGAACGCCCGCGAGGCCGCCGTGGTCGAAGGGCTGGAGGTGTTCGGAATGGACACGCTGGAAGAAGTGACATCCTTTTTCAAAGGAGCCTACGAACCCGATCCCGAAAAAGTAGACATCAAGGCCATCTTTTACGAGAATGAGAGCACTTGCGGATTGGATTTCGCCGATGTAAAAGGACAGGAGAACATCAAGCGCTCCCTCGAAATAGCCGCCGCCGGCGGACACAATGTCATCATGGTAGGCCCTCCGGGCAGCGGAAAGACGATGCTGGCCAAGCGGATATCGACCATCCTGCCTCCCCTGACCCTACCCGAAGCACTGGAAACGACCAAGATACATTCAGTCGCCGGAAAACTTCCCACCCGCGAGGGCCTGATGACCGTACGGCCGTTCCGCAGCCCGCACCACACCATATCCAACGTGGCCATGGTAGGGGGCGGACAATATCCCCAGCCGGGCGAGATATCCCTGGCACACAACGGGGTGCTTTTCCTGGACGAGCTGCCCGAATTTCAGAAATCCGTCCTCGAAGTCCTTCGCCAACCCTTGGAAGACCGCATCGTGTCCATCTCCCGGGCCAAACAATCGGTTATATTCCCGGCCTCGTTCATGCTCATCGCCTCGATGAACCCCAGCCCTTCGGGCGGGTTTGCCGACCCGGCAAAAGCCTTTTCGTCGTCCCCGGCGGAGATACAGCGCTACTTGGGCAAAATATCGGGCCCCCTGCTCGACCGGATCGACATCCATATCGAAGTGGAGCCCGTGAATTTCGACCAACTCTCGGACGAGCGCCGCGGGGAGCATTCCGCCGAAATACGCCAACGGGTGATCCGGGCCCGCGACATACAGGAGCGCCGGTTCGCAGACTATCCGGGCATCAACTGCAACGCCCAGATGGATACCCGTGCCCTGGACGAATTCTGTCATTTGGATGAAAAAAGCCGGGCGCTGCTCAAATCGGCTATGGAACATCTCGGCCTGTCCGCCCGCGCCTACGACCGCATCCTAAAAGTAGCCCGCACTATTGCCGACATCGCCGCAAAAGAAAACATCGAATCCGCCCATATAGCCGAAGCCATACAATACCGCAGTCTGGACCGCGAAGGCTGGCTGGGACGCAGTTAATACCCCGATGGAAAAATACACCGTATCGCCCTCCCATTCCACAGACATCGATGCCGTTCTGGACATCGTGCGGGAGCGGCAGCAGTGGCTCGCCGCCCAGGGTATCGACCAATGGAAAGGATACGAAAACGTATTTCCCCGGGCCTATTTTGAAAAGAAACAGGCGGCGGGCGAACTGCTGGTGGCTTGCAATTCAGCCGGAACGGTTTGCGCAGTCATTGCTCTGTTGGATTGGGATCCGTACTGGAAAGGCTACGAGCACTCCGGAGCATTATACCTGCACAACCTCGCCGCCGCTCCGCACGCCAAAGGCGCCGGGAAAGCCCTGCTGGATTTCTGCGAACGCAAAGCCCGGGAAGAGGGATACTCCGTGCTCCGGCTCGACTGTAAGGCCGACAATGCGGCCTTGAACAGATATTACCAAAACTGCGGCTTCCGGCTGGTGGGCACCTGCCGGGACGGGGAGTACGAAGGAACCCTGCGGGAAAAAATATTAGACAATTTACACTAAAAACAACGCATATATGAGAAAGTTTTTAATCGCTGCGGCAGCCTGCGCCTTACTGGCGGGTTGCAGCCCAAAACAAAAAGAACCCATGAACCCATTTTTATCCGCTTACGACACCCCGTACGGAGTGCCGCCATTTGACAAGATTACCAACGACGATTACAAGCCTGCATTCCTCCAGGGAATGGAGCAGCACAATGCGGACATCGACTCCATCGTCGCCTCGGAAGAGACACCTACCTTCGACAACACGATACTGGCCTACGAAAATTCCGGCGACCTGCTTTCCCGCGTGTCAATGGTCTTTTTCAACCTGACCGAAGCCAACACGAACGATACGCTGGATGCTATCGCCGAGGAAATGACCCTGCTTATCACAGCACACTACGACAACATCGCCCTAAACGAGGGCCTTTTCCAACGCATCAAATATGTATATGACCACCGCGACTCCCTCGGCCTGAAAGGACAGGAAGCACGCCTGACCGAAAAAATATACAAAAGTTTCGAACGCTCCGGCATCAACCTGCCCGCCGACAAGAAAGCCCGCCTGCGCGAGATCAACTCCGCCCTGGCCTCCCTTTCGCTCGCTTTCGGCAACAACGTGCTGAAGGAAACCAACGACATTGTAATCGAACTTTCGGAGAACGACCTAAATGGGCTGCCCGACGCCGTAAAAGCCTCGATGGCAGCCGACGCTAAGGCAATGGGCAAGGAAGGTTACGTAGTGACCATGCAGAAACCCAGCTGGATCCCGTTCGTCACGTATTCCTCCCGCCGCGACCTGCGCGAAAAAGTCATCAGAGGCTACGTTTCGCGCTGCGACCGGGGCAACAGCGCCGACAACAAAGCGGTGGTGGATTCGATGGTCAACCTGCGCCTGGAAAAAGCCCAACTGCTCGGGTTCGAGAACTGGGGTTCTTATAAACTCGACGAGAACATGGCCAAAAACCCTCAGGCCGCTTACGAGCTGATGCTCCAGGTATGGAAACCTGCCTTGAAAAAAGCGAAAGAAGAACTGGCCGAAATACAGGCCTATATTAATAAAGAAGGCGGTAATTTCAAAGCCGAGCCATGGGACTGGTGGTACTATGCCGATAAAATCCGCCACGAAAAGTTCGACCTATCCGAAGAAGTTACCAAACCCTACTTCACGGTGGACAACGTGACTAAAGGCATCTTCACCGTTAGCAACAAGCTTTACGGGCTCACGTTCAAAGAACGCAAGGATATGCCCGTATTCCACCCCGACGTGCAGGTGTTCGAAGTGTACGACGACCGCGACAGCCTGATGGGCGTATTGTACTGCGACTATTACGTACGCGCCAGCAAGCGTCCCGGTGCCTGGATGACCAATTTCCGGGAAGAGACCTACAAGGACGGCAAACGTGTCATCCCGGTAGTATCCCTCACCTGCAATTTCCCCAAGCCGGTAGGCGATACGCCGCCCATGCTCACGATCGATGACGTGAAGACCTATTTCCATGAATTCGGCCACTGCCTGCACAGCCTGCTTACGGACGTGAAATACGAAAGCCTCGCCGGAACGAATGTCCAGCACGATTTCGTGGAACTCTTCTCCCAGATCATGGAACGCTGGGCGATGAACCCCGAAGTGCTCAAACTCTACGCCACACATTACCAGAGCGGCGAAGTGATCCCCGACCAGATCATCGAGAAGATCCAGCAGTCCGACACCTACGGGCAGGGATTTGCTACGACCGAATTCCTGGCTGCCGGTATCCTGGATATGGACTGGCATACCCAAACCCAGGCGCAGAAATACGATGTCGATGCCTTTGAAAAGGCTTCCATGAACAAGATCGGCCTCATTCCGGAAATATACCCGCGCTACCGCAGCCCCTATTACAGCCATATCTTCTCCGGAGGGTATTCGGCCGGTTACTACGCCTACCTGTGGGCCGAGGTGCTGGATGCCGACGCGTTCGATTCGTTCGCTGAAAAAGGCATATTCGATCCGCAAACGGCGCACGATTTCCGCTATAAAATGCTTTCCAAAGGCGATACGGAAGACGCTATGGTGCTGTTCCGCGACTTCAAAGGCCGCGAACCGTCCGTAAAACCGCTTCTCAAAAGCCGTGGTCTGGCCGACTGACCGAAAGATATAACGCCACAAGAATAAAAACTTCATGAAAAAAGTCCTGAAGAATCTCGGATTCTGGATATTTGCCGCGATGATCCTGGGGATCATCGTCGGTTGGCTGATGGGCCATTCGGCCCATATGTTCGCTCCCCTGGGAACACTGTTCATGCAGCTGATCCGTATGCTGGTCGTTCCGTTGGTATTCATCTCCATCGTCAGCGGCGCCGCCACACTGGGCGGCAGCCGTTCGGCCGGACGGATCGGCGTGATAAGCATCGGGTATATTCTGGTCACGACGCTCATTTCGACCATTCTGGCCCTACTGGCCGGTATCTGGTTTGCCCCCGGCAGCGGTCTGGATGCCCAGAGTATCGAAATGCTGGCCGCCGGCACATCTACGGAACTGGGACATCCGGGCGCGCTGTCCTTCTGGGATACTATCATCGGTATGATCCCGGCCAACCCAGTGCAGGCTCTTACTGAGGGGAATATCCTGCAGATCATCGTATTCGGGCTCTTTTTCGGGTTCGGTATAGCCGCCCTGCCCGGCACGAAGAAACAACCCCTGATCAACGGGGTGAACTATGTGCTGGAAGCCCTGATCTGGTGCATCAACAAAGTGATGTTGGTAGCCCCGATCGGCGTTTTCGGGCTGATGGCCGATGCAACGGGGACCTTCGGGTTCGACATCCTGCTGTCGGTAGGAAATTTGGTATGGGTAGACATTCTGGTGGTACTGGCCATGGGATTGGGTATTTACCCGCTCACCCTCATTCTTTTCTCCCGCACGAAAGTCTCCACCTTCTTCCGGGCAATGGCAGAACCGCAGATCGTGGCCTTTTCCACAGCCTCGTCTATGGCCACCCTGCCGGTCAACCTGGAAGTAACCGAGAAAAAACTTGGCGTATCGAAGCAGACAGCCTCGTTCGTCATCCCGCTGGGTGCGACGATCAATATGACGGGTAATGCCATTTATTATACGCTCGTAGCCTTGTTTTTTGCCCAGCTTTACGGCATAGACCTCAACTTCGGACATTACATGGCCATCTCACTCACCGCCTCCCTGGGGTCTATCGGACAGGCCGGCGTGCCCGGGCCTACCCTGATGGTGGTGGCGGTACTGGCTTCTGCGGGAATCCCGCTCGAAGGCCTGCCCCTGCTCTTCGCCCTGGACCGCGTATTCGACATGATACGCACCGTTCTGAACATTACCGGCGATGCGGCCTGTGCCGTAGTGACCGACCGTTACTGCAAGGATGATAAACCATGCGCGGCGGCCGTTTCGGGAAATCCGTAACAGGAATACACATTACTAAAAAAGAGCGCTTCCCGTCGGGAAGCGCTCTTTTTATAAACTATCACCTCTACTTTACTTTGTATAGACTTTTCAACCGATCATCCGGCCAATTCTCCAATGCCAGCACGGCCCGGTAAGGATCGCCGTCCAGTCCCAGCACCCGGGCAAAAGCCGGCTCCGTCTTTATCCCCGCCTTTTTAAGGGCTATTATTTCTTCCTTAAAAGTATCTCCCAACAAATCCAACAGTCGGTGTTCTATCCGCATATGCCGGTACCCATTCCCCTGCAAAGGGTCCTGCGCCGACGCATAGACCTCCGCCGGAAAACCCTCCGCAACGAAATTACAAGTAAGAACATCATTCTCTCCGGATATTTTTATGGAAAAATCCGAAAAACGGCCGTACTCTTTTTCCAGCAGATGCCGGAATTCCAAAAGGTTGTCTGCCTGGCAAACAATATCCAGATCACTCCCCTCCACCTCGATCCCCAAGGGGAAAGTGCCCACTAATACGGGGGCATACGGGGTCAGCACCTCGAAAATACGAATGGACGACAGCGCCCGGTAACATTCCCGCTGCTTCCGGGTGCCGTATTCCAGATATCCTATGGAACGAAAATCCCTATTTTGTTTCATTGTCAGCGCAAAGATAGCGCAAAAAAAGCCCGCACTTTCAAAAGCGCGGGCCTGTTATATCGGATATGGAGGCTCAGATACCGAAAGCGGTCTTCACTTTATCCACATAATCCAGTTTTTCCCAGGTAAAGAGCTCCACCTCCACGTCTTTGTTTCCGAAATAATCGGAGTGGAAGTGTTTGGTCACTACCTGCGGCTCGCGGCCTACGTGCCCGTAAGAGGCTGTTTCCGAATAGATCGGGTTGCGCAGTTTGAAACGGCGCTCGATAGCCGAAGGGCGCATATCGAATATGCCCTTGACGATCTTGGCGATATCCCCGTCCGAAAAATCAACATGGGACGTCCCGAACGTATTGACGCAAATGGAGGTCGGTTCCACCACGCCGATCGCGTACGACACCTGTACCAATACTTCGTCGGCTACGCCTGCAGCCACCAGGTTCTTGGCGATATGGCGGGCCGCATAGGCAGCCGATCGGTCTACTTTCGAGGGGTCTTTCCCGGAGAATGCACCGCCTCCGTGGGCACCCTTGCCACCGTACGTATCCACGATAATCTTGCGCCCGGTCAGACCAGTATCCCCGTGGGGACCTCCGATGACGAATTTACCGGTCGGGTTCACGTGATAAGTGATATGGTCGGTGAAAAGCTTCTGTATCTCGGGCTCGCATTTCGCTTTTACGCGGGGGATGAGCTTGGTAATGATGTCGGATTTGATAGTATCCAGCATCCGCTGGTCGTCCGCATCAAATTCGTCGTGCTGGGTCGACACCACGATGGTATCGATGCGCTGGGGCACGTTCTGATCCGAATACTCGATGGTCACCTGGCTCTTGGCATCGGGGCGCAGATATTTGATCTCCGTCCCTTCACGGCGCATCAGGGACAGTTCCTGAAGGATGCGGTGGGACAGTTCGAGCGGGAGAGGCATATAATTGCGGGTCTCTTTGGTCGCATAACCGAACATCATGCCTTGGTCGCCGGCACCCTGCTCCTTGTTTTCGTTCTTTTGGTTCTGGGCGTCCACGCCTCGGTTAATGTCGTCGGACTGTTCGTGTATCATGGAAATGACGCCGCAGGAATCGCCGTCAAAACGGTATTCGGCTTTGGTATACCCGATACGGTTGATCACATCGCGCGCTACGCTCTGCAGGTCGATGTAAGTGTCCGATTTCACCTCCCCGGCCATGATCACCTGTCCGGTGGTCACCAGCGTCTCGCAGGCTACTTTGGACTGAGGGTCGTACGCCAGGAAATTATCGAGCAGTGCGTCCGATATCTGGTCGGCGATCTTGTCGGGATGTCCTTCCGAAACCGATTCCGAAGTAAATAAATAAGGCATTTTCTAAACTGGAATAATGATTCGACGATGATTGATTTGCGTAGCTTTCGCAAAGGATGGTTGAAAAGGAGATATAGCCGGATAGAAAAAAATCAAAAAGCAGTGAAGCACCGTTTTAGCATTTTTTTCAGAGGTTGCAATCATCCAAATCTGTCCTCTACCAAAGGTTTTGCGGTGCAAATGTAGCGCAAAATTCAGGGGTATTCCCCTTTTTATTCCTATTTAACATTAAGGGATTCCCAGACTCTCTCCGTCTCGTACCCTTTGGATACCATGAAATTATAGACCTTGGCCACCTGTGCGCGTGTAGCCAGTCCCCCGGCCTCTTTCTTTTTCGCCTCCAAAAGGCTCCGGAAAACCTCATCGTACTCCCTTTCGTCTATCTCGCCCAATGCCGCTTCGACCAGCCGGGGCTGAATTCCCCGGGCACGCAGTTCCCGGCTTATCCGCACACGCCCCCATTGTTTTACCCGGAACTTTCCCCGGGCAAAAGAACGGGCAAAGCGCTCCTCATCCAGGAACCGGCCCTCGATCAGGCAGCAGATAATATTTTCCTTTTCATCGGGTGTCAAACTGAAATCCTTCAACTTTTCCCGCACCTCGGCATGGCACCGGTCCTGGTAGGCACAATACCGCTCCAACCGGGCCAGCACTTCGGCCTGCGTCGACTCTCGTTTCGGTTTTAAGTATGCCATCAATCTATGTTGAATCGTTCGGGCCAGGTGAAGATAAGTTCGGCGACCGTTCCTATTACCGGTCTTTCTGGATAATGAACACCGTAGGGCGTTTGTCGATATCGGGTATCGGCAGTTTCCGCCACTGAGCCACCGAATAGGTAGCAATGAACTCCTGTTCTCCCGTAATATCCGCCGCCACGCACAGCGACGTAAAGGGCGAACAGGCCGCCAGCACTGCCTCGAACATTTTGACGTTCCGGAAAGGTGTTTCGATGAACATCTGGGCCGAGAATTCTTTTTCCGAACGCTGCTCCAGCTGGCGCAGACGGGCGGCCCGAGCCGGAGCATCTATCGGCAAATACCCGTTGAATGCAAAATTCTGTCCCGACAGCCCCGATGCCATCAGCGCCATCACCAGCGATGACGGGCCGCACAAAGGCACTACCCGCACGACCTTGCGGTGGGCTTCCCGCACGACCAGCGCTCCCGGATCGGCTACGGCCGGCACGCCGGCTTCGGAGATAACCCCCAGGTCATGCCCATTCAGGCACGCGCCAATGGCTTCACCGACCAGCGCTGCGTCCGAACGCTTGCCGATATCGAAAAAGACGGCTTCATCGATATTTTTGCCGGGCAGGATCTTTTTGATGAACCGACGTGCCGAGCGAACGTTCTCTACGGCAAAATACTGCAACGAAGCCACCGTTTCCCGTACTTTTTCAGGAAGCACGTCCCCGTACTCCGTCTCGGAGATAAAACACGGCAGTAAAAATATTCTTCCTTTCTCTTTATCGCTCATTTCCCGAACGTTTTTGTCGATGCTAAAAAATGCCTGAAAACTTCCGCTCCCAAGCATATTATAGTTTTATCCATTCCGGACAGGGAAACTCCCCTTTTCCCGGAATAATTTCCTTTTATCAGAACGGCAGGTCGTCCTCTTCCCCTGCGCCGGGAGCCGGTTGGGAAGGAGCCTGAGGGGCTGCCCCCTGCGAAGCGAACGGGTTGGCAGGAGCCGCCTGCGGAGCGCCCTGAGCTGCACCGGGAGCCGAAGCCTCGATACGCCAGCCGCCTACAGACGTGAAATACCGCACATCGCCGGTCTTCGGGTCGGTCCATTCCCGCCCGCGCAGATTGATCGATATGCGCACGTACTGTCCTTCGGTAAATCCGTCCAAAAGGGCCGTACGGCTCTGGGCAAATTCCACCATGATCGTCTGGGGATACATTTCATCGGTCAGGATCACACACTCGCGTTTGGAGAACGTGGGGGTTATCTGCTGGACAGGAGATATTTTCTTGATCGTTCCTACTATTTCCATTGGTTTTTACGTGTATTATTTTACGGTTAATTGAATGCTAAAGTTCGGATTTCCCGAGAGGGATCGTACAAATATCCGCATTTTTTCCCAATATCCGCATGCCAAAAAAAACATATTGCCCGCTTTTTTCGCCGCCTTTAAATTTTCGCCCCCGAGGGAACAATTTCAAGATAGCAGGCGGTAACTTTGTCCGGCAGGAACGAAAAAATGAAAAAGAAGTTTTTTTCAAACAATGCCGGGCCCTGTAGGTTTCGTAACCCAGAACAAATCCCGGCAGCAGACAGACTTTTCAGATAAAGACCTTCGCCCGGATAAAAATCCGGGGGAAAACCCGTAAATTGCCCCGTCTATGGAAACTTTCGACCTCGTCATATACCTGCTCCCCATCGTGTTCATGCTCCATGAATTCGAAGAACTCGTTTTTCTTAAGCCTTGGTTGGAGCGTAACAAAACATGGATCGGCGGAAAATTCCCCCGGTTTGAAAAAGCGCTGGCCGGCACGGCAAACCTTTCCCCGTCTGCCTTTGCACTCATCGTGGCGGAAGAATTCATTTTGGTAAGTTTGGCAACCGTCGCCGCACTCGTATTCCACGTCTACTACCCTTGGCTGGCTGTCCTGCTCGCCTTTTCCCTGCATGCCGCCGTACATCTGGCACAGGGGCTGGCCCTGCGCCGGTACGTCCCGGTCATCGCGACTTCAGTCCTTTCTCTGGCCTATGGCATATGGAGCATGCTCATCGTTTCGGAAGTGTTCTCTACCAGAGAGATACTCCTGTGCCTGCTTTTGGGAACGATATTTATGGGCGGCAACCTTTGGGCCATGCACCGCGTCGCTGCCGCCTTCGGCCGGCCCCGTAAATAATTCCCGCCGGACAATCCCATCCAAATATCTCTACAAAAAAACCCGCGGACAATGTCCGCGGGTTTTTGTCCTATTGTAAGGTCCGGTTACGACTCGGGAACGAGCGTAGCGGCCAGGTATTCGCGGTTCATCCGGGCGATATTCTCCAGCGAAACGCCTTTGGGGCATTCCACCTCGCACGCACCGGTGTTGGAGCAGTTTCCGAAACCTTCGTGGTCCATCTGCGCTACCATGTTCTTCACACGGCGGGTGGCCTCGATCTTACCCTGCGGCAACAGGGCGAACTGGGAAACCTTAGCGCTGACGAACAGCATCGCCGAAGCGTTCGGGCAGGCGGCAGCGCAGGCGCCGCAACCGATGCACGAAGCCGCAGCAAATGCACGGTCGGCATTCTCCTTCTTGATCAGGATCACGTTGGCATCGGTCTGGGTACCGGTGGTGTTCACCGATACGAAACCGCCGGCGGCCTGGATCCGGTCGTAGGCCTTGCGGTCTACCATCAGGTCCTTGATCACCGGGAACGCCTTAGCGCGGTACGGCTCGATATAGATCGTATCGCCGTCCTTGAACTTACGCATGTGAAGCTGGCAGGTCGTTACGCGGCGTACCGGTCCGTGCGGCTGTCCGTTGATCACCAACGAGCAGGCTCCGCAGATGCCTTCGCGGCAGTCGTGGTCGAATACCACGGGCTCTTCCTTTTTCTCCACGAGCTGCTGGTTGAGCACGTCGAGCATTTCGAGGAAGGACATATCGGGCGAAACCTCGGACATCTTGTATTCCTTGAGTTCACCTTTGGCATCGGGGCCGGCCTGACGCCATATCTTGAGGGTCAAATTCATATTTTCTGACATAGCTTTTTTCTTTTTAACCGTTTGACATGAAAAAGGTCTGCCGACCATTACTTGTACGAACGCTGTTGAACCTTCGTTTCCTCGTACACCAGCGGTTCCTTATGCAGTACCGCATTGTCGATATCGCCGGTCCATTCCCACGCCGATACAAAGAAGAAATCCTTGTCGTCGCGTTTGGCCTCGCCGTCCTCGGTCTGGTGTTCCACCCGGAAGTGACCGCCGCAGGACTCCTCGCGCTGGAGAGCATCCATAGCCATCAACTGTCCGAGTTCCATGAAGTCGGCTACGCGGCCGGCCTTTTCGAGTTCCTGGTTGAGCATATCCTCCGTGCCGGGGATGTACACATTCTCCCAGTATTCCTTGCGCAGGGCGCGGATCTCTGCGATAGCCTCCTGGAGACCTTTTTTGTCGCGGGCCATGCCGACCTTTTCCCACATGATGTGGCCCAGGCGTTTGGCGAAATCGTCCACCGTCTTGTTGCCCTTTACGGCGAAAAGTTTGGAGATTCTGTCGCGTACGTTCTTTTCAGCCTCGTCGAATTCCGGCAGGTTGGTCGGGATCGCACCCGTGTGGATCTCGTCGGCCAGGTAGTTGCCTATCGTATTAGGCAGCACGAAATAACCGTCGGCCAGACCCTGCATCAGGGCCGAAGCGCCCAGGCGGTTAGCACCATGGTCGGAGAAGTTGCACTCGCCGATCGCATAGCAGCCTTTTACCGTAGTCATCAGTTCGTAGTCCACCCAGATACCACCCATCGTATAGTGCACGGCCGGATAGATCATCATCGGGGTCACATACGGATCGTCGTCGGTGATCATCTCGTACATCTGGAAAAGGTTTCCGTACTTTTCTTCCACCACTTTCCGTCCGAGGTCGTATATCTGCTGTTCCGTCGGGTGTTCGATACCCTGCTGGTGCGCTTCGATAGCTCCGTACCGGTTGATGGCGTATTTGAAGTCCAGATAAACGGCCTGTCCCGTTCCGTTCACACCGTAACCGGCGTCGCAGCGCTCTTTGGCGGCACGCGAAGCCACGTCGCGGGGAACGAGGTTACCGAAAGCCGGATAGCGGCGTTCCAGATAAAAGTCGCGGTCGGCATCGGGAATATCGGTCGGTTTTTTCTTGCCGGCCTGGATAGCCTCTGCATCCTCTTTTTTAGCAGGTACCCAGATACGTCCGTCGTTACGCAGCGACTCGGACATCAGGGTCAGCTTGGACTGGTGGTCTCCGGTTACCGGGATACACGTCGGGTGTATCTGGGTGAAAGCCGGGTTGGCGAAATAAGCGCCGCGTTTGAACGCTGCCCAAGCTGCCGTACCGTTGGAGCCCATCGCATTGGTCGAAAGGAAGAATACGTTTCCGTATCCGCCGGTAGCCAGCACCACGGCATGGGCCGAATGGCGCTCGATCTCTCCGGTAACCATATTGCGGACGATAATACCGCGGGCCTTCCCGTCCACTACGACCATGTCGAGCATTTCATGACGGTCGTACGGGGTGATCTTACCCTTGCCCACCTGGCGCTGGAATGCGGAATAACAACCCAGCAGGAGCTGCTGACCGGTCTGTCCGGCCGCATAGAACGTACGCGATACCTGTGCGCCGCCGAAAGAGCGGTTGTCCAACTTGCCGCCGTAATCGCGGGCGAAAGGTACGCCTTGTGCGACGCACTGGTCGATGATGTGTCCCGAAACCTCAGCCAGACGGTATACGTTGGCTTCGCGGGAACGGTAGTCACCGCCTTTGATCGTATCGTAGAACAAACGGAACGTAGAGTCGCCGTCGTTCGTATAGTTTTTATTGGCATTGATACCCCCCTGGGCAGCGATGGAGTGTGCACGGCGGGCGGAATCCTGATAGAAGAAAGCCTTTACGTTGTAACCCAACTCGGCCAGCGTAGCGGCCGCAGAGCCACCGGCAAGACCGGTTCCCACCACGATGATATCTATCTTACGCTTGTTGGCCGGATTGACCAGGCGCACGTGATTCTTATAGTTTTCCCATTTCTCGGACAGAGGTCCCTGGGGAATCTTCGGATCGAGTATATTTTCGCTCATTTTATTGTCTTTATTTGAAGGTTACAGCTTATAGAACGGCTACATAACGGCACCAGAGCGCCACGAAAGTAAATCCGAGGGCGATCACCACGCAATAAGCCAAAGCCAGCTTCTGCAGGCAGGGGAGCCAGTTCACATAAGACTGTCCCGTAGTCTGGAACATGGACCAGAAACCATGCGCCAGGTGAATGCCCAGGATAATGAACCATACGATATACAATGCCGTGAAAAGAGCACTGTCCTTAAACAGCCCGACAACCAACTGGTAATCGTTGTCCACTCCGTCCGGCAGGCCAGTCACCTGGATCTTGACCCAGAACTGCACCACATGCACGGCAATACCCAGCAGGATGACGAGCCCGGTAAGCCACATGTAACGCGAAGCCCACGAAGAAGCCGCGCCATAATTGGCATTCTTGTAACCTACAGGGCGCGATGCGGAGTTTTTAAGCGCCAGATACAGCCCGTAGATAATGTGAATGATGAATCCCAAAGCCAGTACCGGCTGAAGCGCGTACTTGATCACCGGAGAGGCCATAAAATGTGTCATGGCGTTGTAGCTTTCTTCTCCGCCTACCACAAAAAGGTTCAGCGACATGTGAAGCAACATGAAGATGACAAGAAATGCTCCCGTCAGGGCCATAAACACTTTACGACCTAGCGACGAGGAATAAAAACATTCTTTGCTCATGATTGATTGTGTTGTTTTTATTAGTTAATTTCGTATCTGATTTTAAAGTGCGCAAGTTACTCAAAAATATCGATACGGCGCAGCATTTTTCGCCAAAACATCTTCGGCTATCCATCCCAATATTTTTTGCGATTTCTTTTGCAAAAGAAAATAAATGGCTATATTTGCACCGCTTTTCCCCCGCAACAGGGACACGGAAAAAGTTGCTTCAGTAGCTCAGTTGGTTAGAGCACATGACTGTTAATCATGGGGTCGCTGGTTCAAGCCCAGCCTGAAGCGCAAAAACACAAAAGTGTGTTTATCAATTATTTAAAGCCTTTGAGGATGTTTCTCAAAGGCTTTTTTCTTCCCCCATATTCGTTAAAACACCGTGCATTTATCAGTTTTTTGAGTTAAGTTTTTATATTTGTTGGACAATAGTTGGACAAAAAAATCAAACGATATGTCGGTATCATTCAAGGCGGAAATCAGAAAGAGCCAGCAAAAAAGGGACGGCACATGGAATGTAAAGATCCGTGTTACCAAAGGCCGGGATGTAGCAAGGGTATCTACCAACTTCTTTGTTGATAAATCACAACTCACCCGGAAGTCTTTTGAAATCATCGACAATAAAACGATACGAGTATGCAATGACCTGATCGATGAATTCCGGGATTATCTTCTTGAATTAGGCACTGAAGTTGACTTCTACGATGCCAAGCACCTGGCAAAATACTTGTCTGAAAAGCTGGCAAACAAATATGATGAAACAAGGTTCGATCTTATTGATTTTGGAGAGAGACATATTAATATGCTGAGAAATGCGGGTCGAAGCGGTTATGCGAATAGTATTCAAAACACCATATCATGGATGAAAAAACATTTTGATTCTTTTTCAATAAGGCTCCTTACTGTTCAGATGCTTGAAGACATGCAGGTCAAAATGTTGAAAACGATTTCTCAAACTTCGGCAAATATCCATCTGAGAAATATACGCACCTTATTTAATGCCTGTGCCGATTCTTTGGATGATGACAGTATAATCAAACGATACCCATTCCGCAAGTTCAAATTCCGGCCGGACGAAAGACCAACGGAAAGGGCTCTTGACATAGACACCCTTCGGAAGATAATTTTTTATCCCGAGCATCTACTTAAACGTGTAAATATGGCACGTGAAGTATTTACCCTTTCTTTTGCCCTCTTAGGGATGAATACAAAGGATTTGTACTGCTGTTCGGATTTTGATGGAAAAAGAATAACCTATATCCGGGAAAAGACAAAAAGGAAAGGTGAAAAGGCTATGATCGCCCCACTCATTCCAGAAGAAGTAAAAGCGATTTTTGAAAAATACCGCGACCCGGACAAGAAACGGGTATTCAGTTTCTACAAGCAGTATTCTTCCAGTGACAATTTTTATAGGGCTATAGATAAAGGTCTTGAAGTTATATGTGAATCCATTGGCATATCTCAAAAAGTAACGGCTTATTGGGCAAGGCATTCTTTTGCCACTATTGCCCGAAACGATTGTAATATTCCCAAAGATGATATTTCGATGTGCCTCACCCATTCTTCAGGGCTTGATATCACAGACCGCTATATTGAAAATGATTGGAGCAAGATCGACCGCGTACAGAGAGCAGTAATCGATCTCGTGTTTAATGGGCGAGAGGGATAGTTCTACTATATATATAATAGGTCAATCGCTTTCATCCGGAGCAATTCAAACTCCCAGGACGAACATACTTCATCCAAGCGTCCGATGCAATCGTCAAGTTCTGTTTCTTTTACCTGTATCATGGCTCTTATGTCTGTTTCGTTTCTCTTTATGCGATAGCTTTCCGGCCAAGATTCCTGCCGTTAAAGCGAATATGTAGGCTACTACGTATGACATGGCCCCGTATGTATTGGTTTCCCGCAACTGCAAAGGCGTTGCTGAATATCTCCCGTTAGGCTTCGGTTTATTTCCCCGGTAAGGTAGCCCACTTCTTCTCCCCCTTGTTCCAGTCCGAACAGTTCCGCGATATGATCCACCAAATGGCGGACTTCATGCTCTACTGAATTGATGAATTCCGCTTCTGTAGTGGCCGGCCCGAGTACGATAACCGTTTCCCGGGTGCGTAGGTTCGACCATGTAAACCCGTAGTCATACCAACGGCCCAATACTTTCTGTTCTATTCTATATTTTATCTTTTCAGGAGTTTCTATATACCTGAGCGCACGAACTATTTGTTCGTAACCCGCCGGTCCCGCGTCGAAAAAGACGAGAATCTTCCAATCGTACTTCTCAATATATAGTTCTTTGTATTTCATTTCAGCGATGTTTCTTTGTTCGCTTTTCTACATCCCGTTCGGCTTTACGGCGCATTCTTCGGGGCAGCATGGATGCGTTCTGCCTAACCATCACGCCGATCTGCTGAAGGTCTTCGGCGCTCATGCTTTGCATGATCTCTTTAGCGCTTTTCCCACGTAGCATGGCGCCCAGGTATCTTTCTATTCCCATTGTCTTTCTTTGGTTTGATAAGAAAAAAGGGCGGCGCTTTGCAGTACCGCCCTTCCTCGTCAGATAAAATCCTCCCAATACAGGGGTTCTCCTTTCCCGATGGTATCCGCGCAGTACCGTGTCAGCGAAATGCCGTCGTACCCGTCAGGATCGTCGATATACGCTTTGACGTACTTCAGGATGGCTGCTTCGCTGGTCAGCACTTCGGGATAAAAGTCCGAGTAAGCCATATTAGCTACATACATGCAGTCGTAGCCTTTTGCCTTCTCGATATTGATCCCGTTGCGTTCCAGCGCTTCTTTGACCTGCTCGTGCGTCCAACGGTGGTCTGTCCCGTCAGCATTCTTCATGCGCTTCTTGTCAGTAGCGTATTCGGCCAGTTTCTTATTGAAATGCCAGCCGTTTTCCGCCAGATACTCGCGCTGTGCTTTCGGGAGGTCATCATAGATGTCCAGCCTGCTCATAACGCACGGGAATTATCTGCGATACCGGGAATAGGGCCCGGTGCCCTTTACGCCGCGGCGTTCGCCGTACATATATTCCCCCTCAAAGGGATCGAACATACGGCCTTCCCGCTCTCCGTAGCCTCCTCCACGGGAAGAACCTCCGGAAGAATATCCTCCCTCGCGTTCCCCGTATCGGCCGTCCTCCATTTCACGCATGGCCTTTTCATAGCCTTTACGCATTCCTTCCTGGTAGGCTTCTTCGACTTCGCGGTCTTCGCCTTCATCGAACCCGCGGCCCGTTGCAAATGCTTTCCACTTCATTTTTTTTCTGTTTTTGGTGTTTGCGATCTTTCAAAGAGGGTTTTGATATCAGAGAGGGTCGGCACTGCGCCGAGCTTTTCCTCTATCGCGGCCAGTTTACTCTTCAGGCCCTTGATCTCAGTCTCCTGCGCCTGCGCCTGTGCGTAGCCGGGGTCCAGTTGCCTGATGATTTCTTCGTACGCTGCGAGGTTCGCTTTATGCTTCTCGTAGGAGTTCACTACAGTAGTGCTTTCCTGCTGGGCGGCGGACACGGCGGTCTTGATATCCTCGATGGTGGTCGAGACTGTCAGGCCGTCTTTGGTCACTACGTTCAGGTTGGTAGGCACTCCCCACGGTTCATTTCCATCAATAGTTATATTGACATACTGTTGGAATGCGGCCGGGTTCCACTGCTGTGGATTGGTCCTTTGAGGGACATACGGTTGTGAAACTTCCTTTACCTTGGCAGTATAGTACTTAGGGGTATCCCGGGTATCCAGTACATAAACGGTTGATCCTTTTTGAATTTCGCTGAACATTGGTTATTTAATTTTTTGTTCTTTACTTTTTCAATTGAAAAAAAGCGGGAGGGGGATGGTCCCTCCCCCGCTTCGGGTTTATTTCACGGCTGCCGCTTTGGTGGCGGTCGCCGTGGGGGTGTTTTGCGCCGCTGCACGGGCAGGGCTGTTCTGCGCGGTCACTCCCAGCATCCGGAAGATACCGGCCGCCTTATCCACATAGACAAGGTGTTCGGTGGTATTCCCCAATTGCTGTTGTTCTCCGCCGCCGCCGCTTCCCGTAGGCACGGTTACGTCGCGTCCTTCCACCTGTGTGCCTTTATTGTCGATGACAGGCACTTTGGCGGTCCCGGTGGCATTACTCAGTGTGGAGCGTCCACCGGAGGGTATCACGACCGTCACGGGCAGCGAGGCTCCGTTCTGGGATACCGGATGGCGCACTCTCCACAGAATAATGCTCCGGACAGGCAACGCGTGCCATGCGCAGGGGTTCACGCCGTAATCCGCGGTGGTTTCGTTTTCCAGATTCTCTACGAGCCCCGTCGAAGAAAGCTCAAAGATTCCGAATTGGTCCAGTCGCGGAAGAAAGCCCCCTTGCGGTACGATGGCAGTCATGTCTGGTCTGAAAGGAAAAATCATAGCGATGCCTCCTTTCTTTTTATACCAGACCGCCGCATCCAGCCGCTACCGGTGCTACCGCTACGGTAGGCACGTTGCAGCAGTTGGGGTTCTGCACGATGTAAGCCGGAACAGGACACGGGGCCTTCAACTGGTTCACGATGTTGGCTGTCTGTACCTGCAATGTTGCGGCGGTAGCCAACTGGGTGTTCTCCCGGTTAAGGGTGTCTATCTTGTTCTGCATTTCGCGCATTTCAAGCTGGCAGAACTTGTCGTTGATGATCTGTGTCTGCGCATCGATCTTGGCTCCGAGGATGTTGAACTGCGTATTGGCCGATCCCTGAAGGGCATTCGTCTGGTTGAGCGTAGCCAATTGGTTTTCGTAACCCATGCGCGTGATAGCGTTCTGGGTCTGGCAGCAGCAGTCAGCGATCTGATTGCCGATCTGACAGCCAAGGCTCTGTACCGAGTTGATAACCTGCTGGCCGGTCATACCTACCTGTCCGGCTACCTTGTCGATAGATCCCTGAAGATTGCAGATGGCTCCCTGTATCTGCTGCGTCGAGCAGTTCAGAGAACTTGCCAACTGGCTGATGGCCGTTCCGTTTCCTTGTATTGCGTTCATAAGCAGTTCGCGACCTGCGTCGCTGTTTAATTGTGCGGGCAGTCCGTTGGCTCCGTTGGCTCCGCCGAATCCGTTTCCGCCAAATCCGCCCCAGCAGAAGAAGAGCAGGATGATCCATATCCACCAACAGCCGTCGCCGCCCCAGGCACCGCGATTGCCGTTGCCGTTCATCAGAGCGGCTACAAGATTAGGGTCCATGCCTTTGTTCTGCATAAGTGCGGGTATCATGGCCATGATGTCAGCCCCTTTCGAGCCGCCGTCTTCGCCAAACATGTAAATTTTGTCACTTCCCATTGTTATTATTCTTTGATTTATTCATTCCCGCCCTCTTTCGCGGAGCGGTATCGCGATACCGGTATATCACAAAAATAAAAACAACGTTATTGGTAACGCTTACCGTTACTTTTCAATTGCTCACGAATAACTTTCAAATTACTTTCTATTATTGTGTTCCCTTTAAATCGAGAACTACAACTAAGGAGAAGATAACGAATTCCTGCAGGTGTCTTATTTATAAGTATTGCTATTTGCCCGGGATAGAAACCCATTTCATTTAGGAGAAAGACCAAAATACATCTTGCATCTACAATTTCTTCCATCCTACAATCGGAAAGGATATCATCAGCAGATACTTCAGTCACTCGGCTCACCATATTTAATAAATCCGCAAAGATTTCAGTTTTACACATAGCTTTTCAGAAGTTTATATCTTATCTTTGCGTTACTCCCACATAAAAAAAGCGTAGTAACGCACATCAAAGGCTTAGGCCCCTAATTCGATGCGTTGCTACGCTTTATTCTGATTATGTGGGAATTTTCAGAAACTCAACGATTAGGGGCCTTTTTTATTTCCCGCCCCTTGGGAAATTATTCAAAGTGGCTGAAAAGCCACTTTTTTTATATCATCCTTCGGACTAGCTTTATTCCGTAGAAAATACCAATACCTAATAAGGCAAAAAAGGCATAACCGCCGATCTGCATCCGGAACTTCTGCCACCAGTTCAATTCTTTCTCTACCGGATAGGGAATTTCTTTGGTTTGATAAACGATACTGTCCATAGTGATTATTTTTTCTTTTACCGGCACATTTACCGTCCCACTTGTATCCTTATTTTTCAATGAATGATAAAGCGAACCGTCCGGCAGTATTCGCGCATCCGATTCCGCTACTGAGGTTTCAAGATGAGATACCGTATCTTTTACTATGATCTCCTTGCTCTCCTGCGGTAGTTTAACCGGGAACGGCTCTATGTGGATCGTCTCTTTATAATCAATCCTTACCATTTGGCTTAACGATTCTTTCTGAACTACCCTTTTGGCGGTGCAGGAACAGAAAATTAAGAGGGCAAGTATGATCAGCAACGCAACAATCGTTTGTCCAAGTATCTGGGCATTGCGCTGGTACTTCAATGTTCGTTTTGTGTGCATATTTCAATGGTATTTGTTTCGTCTCTCTCCTCAGCTTCGCTAAGACGACGAGTAAGTTCAATCTCATAATCGGTGGACCCGGTTACTTTTCCTTTTTCGGTATTCTTACCAACCAGAATACAGCCTTCGGTATCTTTTGCGGTATTGCCCCGGTGTATGCGTATGCCGGTGAACATCGGAACATTTACCAGAATAGGCAGTTTGCGTTTGAATTTTGGCGAATAGGTTACCAATACATGGTAAGTCCCTGCCGGTATCGCGGTTTGTCCGGGGTTTTTCTTTTCGCGTGTCAAGTCCCGAACGGTATCTTCCAGCGTGTCACAAAAGTATTGCCCGTCAATATACAAGTGGCCAATGGTATAATCCGGTGCTTTATATGTCCTTTTTAGTGTCAGTTTCATCTTCCCATTATTTAGATTTGTATTGGATTATATTCAGGCAGTATGTACTGGATATTCTCTGCCGCCGATGCGAGAATATCCCGAGCGAACACAGGATTTATCATGTCGGTGGTCTTATGGTGAGTAAATCCAATTATAATGTTCCCTATCCATTTGTCATGGTGATCTGTTAGTCTGCGTTGAATAATAGACTTACAACCATTCGTGCTCATCAAAGCCCGGGCACGTTTATCTTTAACATCTGTCTCTACATTAAAGTACATGAAATATTCCCGGGTGGATAACTCACGCCCCAAAACCGCTATATCAGACAATGGCATATTGCGAATACTATCTTTTATCGAGGCAACGCCATTCCGTTTTACTTCCATTGTGGCTGATATATACGTGTTGGATGTTAATGGATGTGGCTGAAGGATATATACACGGTCGGCGTTCAACTCATGGAGTATTTCCCATAATTGGCCGAAAATTTTCCCGGCATCTTCGCTCCGCCTCCTGCCTCGATCTTCTTCCTGTTTCTTCCACATTTCAAGTTTAGCATCGGTTTGCTTATTCTTCGTGTACTGATTGTAAGAGAAGAATCCGGTAATTATGGCCCCGATTGCAACAATTATAGGTGCTATATATTCCATGTCATTTGTTTATAAAACCCCGCCGCCTTTTTCACGACGGGGCAGATTGATACTACGCTTTATTCTGAAGTTTGATAGCCTGTTTGATCCCGTATGTAAGGACCAACCCCCCGCATACGATAACGGCTATCCCTACCGGCAGGTTATTTGGTAAAATACCCAAAGCCCCAACTCCGGCACATGCTACCCCAGCAATAGCCAGGCCGATAAAGCCCCACATCTTTCCGAATTCATTGTTTACATTTGCCATTTTCTTTTGATTTTAATTGTTTATAAATAAATAATCTGTTTGCTGTTCCTTCCGTTCAGCGACATCAGTCGGCATCATCATCGTCCGCTGTTATCTCCCACAATGAATAACCTGCCCTTAGGCTCTGGGTCATGAGCATGTCTCCGTTATCCAGCACCACTTCCACTGTACCTAACTTAAGCGGATTCGGCAGGATTCCGACAGAGGGCTTTGTATTTGAATTTAAGGAGGATGCCGTTTCGGTGAATGTATGGTTATCCGGCGTACCGTTCAGATATACCTCGCGCTCATAGTCCAGCGTTTGGGTCATACCGGAAGTATCCGTATAGGTCAGCGTAAACGATACCATGGCGAACTGGTCCGAGCGGTTTTGAAGGGTTCTCGCCTCGACACAGATATGACGGCTACTATCCATGTACACCCTAATGAAGAAGTCCACCACGTTGCTCGTATCGGAGAAACCAGCCGTATCGCGAATATTTCCGTACGCTTTGACGGCATAAGAGCGTTCCTTCTTTCCCGATTCCAGCCATTCGGTAAATGTATATCCCGGCGCATCGGTGGCTGTAAAGGTGACGATTTGCCCATAGGTAGGATTAGACGGCGTAGCCGTTGCTGTTCCGGCCCCGGCGGGATATACGAATACCTGGGCGCTGA
>OWIO01000376.1_pt1 | contig 41851 bp, 39 predicted proteins | sample 1733011 | NCBI WGS metagenome assembly OWIO01 (sample SAMN05065779, study PRJEB22554) | human gut metagenome | biome: ENVO:2100002; feature: ENVO:00000062; material: ENVO:00002003 | host: Homo sapiens | place: USA | reverse complement strand
GTGCAAAGGAATGAATATTTATCGTTTTGCGCAAATATTTGACTAAATAAATGCAGTCTTTTGCACATTTTTCACTGTTTTGTGCATTGAATTCGAGTATAATGAAGAAAAACATCGCCATTTTCGCTTCCGGTTCCGGCTCAAATGCCGAGAATCTCATCCGGTATTTCCAGAAGAGCGACTCCGTTGAGGTGTCGTTAGTACTTTCTAATAAAAGTGATGCCTACGTTTTGGAACGTGCGTATCGTTTGAAAGTGCCCTGTAACGTGTTCCCGAAGGAGGACTGGACAGCCGGAGATGAAATTCTGGCTATTTTGCAGGAATATCGCATTGACTTTATCGTGCTGGCAGGTTTCCTTGTCCGCGTGCCGGATTTGCTTTTGCATGCTTATCCCGATAAAATCATAAATATACATCCTGCTCTCCTGCCCAAGTTCGGCGGAAAAGGTATGTATGGCGACAAAGTTCACCAAGCCGTAGTGGCTGCGGGCGAAAAAGAAACTGGCATTACTATACATTATATTAATGAGCACTACGACGAAGGAAGCATTATCTTCCAAGCCACCTGCCCCGTACTTCCCGATGACTCACCCGAAGAGGTGGCTAAAAAAGTACACGCTTTGGAGTATGAGCATTTCCCACATGTTGTAGAAGAAGTAATAGGTAATAAGTAATAGGTAATAAGTAATAATCGTAGTTACTTTGGTACCGTGCCCGTTCGCTAGATATCCGCATGGCTATTACTTATTACTTATTACCTGCATATACGCCTTCGCTTCTCTCCTCAACGGGTAATCTCCCCGTAAGGTTTCGAATAGTTCCGGATGGGATTTTAATCGGTTGCTGTCTTCGATGGGATTGTACATTTTCAGCAGAGCTTCTTCACGGTCTTTTGCTTCGATAATAGGCGAAGATGGGGCGGGAGGGGTGATTTCATAAGTTGCGCCTAGGTGGAAGAAACGGCAGATGGAGTCCAGCGACATTCGGGTGGCATTTGCTTTTCCGTCGGCGGAGTATCCGGCGATATGCGGGGTGCCTATCAGTACCTTTTCTAATAATTCACGGTTAATTTCCGGTTCATGTTCCCATACGTCGATTATTGCGTCCGAGATTGTACCGTTGTTGATGGCTTCCAGCAGGGCGTTTGTTTCGATCACTTCTCCTCTTGAAGTGTTGATGACAACAGGCCTTCGTTGGAGAGACCGGAAGAAATTCCCGTCTGCCAGATGGTATGTTTTATATTTCCCTTCCTTATATAAAGGTACGTGAAAGGTGATGATATCACATTCTTCGGCTATTTTCTCTAGTGAGGTGAAGGCGATGTTTCCTTCTTTCTCTTCTCTTGGCAAGTCGTTCAGTAGTACACGCATACCGAAATCCTGTGCGACTTTGGCCACCTTGCTTCCTACATTACCTACACCGATAATGCCGATCGTCAGTTCGCCCGGCTTTTTATTCCGAAGAGATTTCCAGATCAGAAGAGAGGATTGTATATACTGAGCCACCGAGGCGGAATTGCATCCCGGGGCATTTGCCCACTCGATACCCGCCTGCTTGCAGTATTCGGTGTCGATATGGTCAAATCCGATGGTTGCTGTGGCGATAAATTTTACTTTGCTGCCTTCCAGCAATTCGCGGTTGCAGTGAGTGCGGGTCCGGATGATGAGTGCGTCCGCATCCTGTATCAGTTCCCGTGTAAAATCCTTTCCCGGTGCGTAGATTACCTCTTCGGCAATTTTCTCTGCTGCCTCTTTTATATAAGGTATCTTATCATCTATAATAATTTTCATATACAATTCCTTTTTTACTCAGACAAAGGTAAGAAATAAAAAAGTAAGAAACGGTTGCTTGTCTGAAAAATATTACATAGCTTTGTCCTATTATACATCTATTAGCTAGTTAAGATTATGACATTTAGTAACCTTTGCAATGATATTTTTTGGAAATCGACGACAGATTACCATGTGACGGACAGCGTAGATGCGCCGATGAACAATCCTTACGAGTTGAAGTCGATAGAGTATTATTTGTATCTGAAAAACTGGATTGATGCCGTACAATGGCATTTCGAAGATATCATCCGTGACCCGCATATTGATCCGGTGGCAGCCGTAGCTTTAAAGAGAAGAATCGATAAATCCAATCAGGACCGTACGGATCTGGTGGAGTTGATCGATAGCTATTTTCTTGATCGATATAAGGATGTAAAGCCGCTGGCAGATGCTACCATCAATACGGAAAGTCCTGCCTGGGCAGTAGACCGTCTCTCTATTCTTGCTTTGAAAATTTACCACATGCAGCAAGAAGTGGAACGTACGGATACGACGGAAGAACATCGTGCACAATGCCAGGTAAAACTGGATATTCTGCTGGAACAACGGAAAGACCTTTCTTCGGCTATCGATCAGCTGCTGGCTGACATCGAAGCAGGGAAGAAGTATATGAAAGTATATAAACAGATGAAGATGTATAATGACCCGGCGCTGAATCCGGTGCTTTATGCAAAAAAATAACGAATGGCGCGTATTCTCATTATCCGTTTCTCGGCTCTTGGCGATGTAGCCATGACGATACCGGTAGTACATTCGCTGGCAGTACAATATCCTCAACTTGAAATTACTGTGTTGAGTCGTGCTGTGTGGCAACCGCTTTTTCAGGGACTTCCTGCAAATGTGAGTTTTATCGGTGCTGACCTGACGGGTAAACATAAAGGATTATGGGGGTTGAACACCCTTTATTCGGAACTGAAAGCAAAGAGTTTCGACTATGTGGCAGATTTTCATCATGTGCTTCGTACGAAATACCTGTGTCTGAGGTTCCGGCTGGCTAATATACCTGTGGCATCTATCTATAAAGGTAGAGTGGGAAAAGAAAAATTAGTCCGCCGCCGGCATAAAGTATTGGAGAACCAGAAAAGTTCTTTCCGTCGTTATGCCGATGTGCTGGAGAAACTGGGTTTTCCTGTATTGTTGAATTTTTCTTCGATTTATGGAGATGAAAAAGGAACCTTTGCAGAGATAGAGCCTGTCACAGGCGCAAAAGATAATTTGAAATGGATTGGTATAGCTCCTTTTGCCAAGCACATGGGTAAGATATACCCTATTGAATTGCAGGAGCAGGTAGTAGCCCATTTTGCCGTCGATCCGAAGGTGAAGGTTTTCCTTTTCGGAGGTGGCAAGAGTGAACAGGAAGTATTCGATGGCTGGGTGGCGAAATATCCTACCGTCGTTTCTATGATTGGTAAGTTGAATATGCGTACCGAACTGAATCTAATGAGTCATCTGGATGTGATGCTCTCAATGGATTCGGCGAATATGCATCTGGCTTCGCTGGTCAACATTCCGGTGATCTCTGTCTGGGGAGCTACTCATCCATATGCCGGGTTTATGGGATGGAAACAGTTGCCGGTCAATACGGTACAGCTTGACCTGTCATGCCGTCCCTGCTCCGTATACGGACAGAAACCATGCTGGCGGGGCGATTATGCCTGCCTGAGAGAAATAAAACCCGAACAGGTGATAGCGAAGATTGAAGGAATAATCAATTAGGAGCCAGGTACTCCTGAGATATGGAACAAGAATGAAGAATAAACTTTTATATAAGTTGCGTAGCGGGAAGAATCCTAAGTTCATTTACTATTCGGTAAATGCTCTCAGACTGGTCATTCCGAAAGGCATTTTCCGGCTACGGTTACAAGGAAAGTTGTCTTCACTATCCCACCGGAAGGACAAGGATTATATAGAACGTCGCGTTGACTATTATAACAAACTTTCTGGAACGGTGCAATTACCTTCTTCTGCTCCGCATCTTTCAGAGCACAAGATGAGCAAACAAAAAGTGTATTTCTTTGATACTTATCAATATACCCGCTGGTTTTCTGATCAATTTCAGTGGGGCTTTTGTCCCGGTGATGTGACATTTGTTCCCGACTATCCCTCTATTGTGAAAAGTCGTCCGCTGACAGATGATAACGTGAATTCGATTGTGATGAAATTGGATAAGGTTCGTCATTTTATATTTGTGGACGACAAGAAGGCTTTTACAGAGAAGAAAAATATGGTCATCTTTCGTGGAAAGGTAAAAGGAAAACCTTCCAGAAAGCTTTTTATGGAAATGTATTTTCATCATCCGATGTGCGATTTGGGCGATGTCAGCAAAAATACGGCTGATCCGGCAGAGTGGCGCACGGAGAAGAAAACGATTAATGAGCATTTGGATTATAAATTCATAATGGCTCTTGAAGGAATCGATGTGGCCAGCAACCTGAAATGGGTGATGTCATCAAATTCAATAGCAGTGATGCCCCGGCCTACTTGTGAGACATGGTTTATGGAAGGCACGCTTATTCCCAATTATCATTATATTGAAATAAAACCGGATTTTTCTGATTTGGAGGAACGGTTGAATTACTATATAGAGCATGTAGACGAATCATTGGAGATCATCAGACATGCCCATGAATATGTGTCCCAGTTTAAAGATAAGAGAAGAGAAAATTTGATATCACTGCTTGTGTTGGATAAATATTTTAAGATGACCGGGCAAAAGAGTTGAGAGATGAAGAGAAGTATGACCATTCTTGTTTTTTCGTAAGATGAAAATAATGATTAACCCCAAATACGAATATCTGAGAGAATATGTAGAACGTATTCCGAAAGATTTTGAGACAATAGGAACGGTAATTCATTCCGGGCGAAATTTGATAAAGATGATCACGGTGGATGGATTGGATATTAACGTGAAACGGTATACGATACCTCCACTGATAAATCGGATCGCTTATGCTTTCTTTCGCCCTTCGAAAGGGAAACGGGCTTTTGTTTATCCGGAGAAACTGTTGGAGAAAGGGTTTGAAACCCCATGTCCTATTGCCTATATAGAAGAGACAAAAATGGGTTTGATTGGTCATTCATATTTTATGAGCATACAATCTCCCTATCGATATAATTTTTGCCAGTTTGGCAATGCGGATATAAAAAGCTGCGAAGATGTAGTGACCGCTTTTGCGGAATTTACAGCGCGTTTGCATGAAGCCGGAATTCTGCATCTGGACTATTCGCCGGGAAACATCCTGTATGACAAGATAGGAGAGGAATATCATTTCTCACTGGTGGATATTAACAGAATGCATTTTGGTGAAGTGGATATTAAGAAAGGTTGTGCGAATTTTGCCCGTTTATGGGGGCAGACACCCTTCTTCATCTTGTTGGGAAAAGAGTATGCCCGTTCGAGAGGGATGGATGAAGAAGAATGTGTGCGTTTGATTCTGCATTACAGAAAGAAATTCTGGAACAGATATCGTCGCAGACATCAGGTCTGGTTTCAGTTGGATATTTAATGGCTAAAGGAGGGTAATTAATGATAGTAGCTTTTGAAAATAATGTTGTTTGTTCGGATGAAAAAGTACGGGACTACTTGCTTGCTCATCATGCTGACTTGAAAGAAGATCAGGATGAGGACGCATTATGTCTGGTTCGTTTGCATAAGGAGGAAGACATTGATGGCGCTGATCGTGTGGACTTAGCCGGATGGAGGGAGATTTCGAGAGAACTTTATTGGGCTGGGGAACAGATGGAGTGCAATTATTCTATTATCCGTTTTAGTCGGAAGACTACTTCTTTGCAGATGTCGGTCGTACTGTCAACCTGCAACCAGCTTGAATGGCTGGAGAAGGTGTTGTGGGGATATGAAGCCCAGGATACTAAGAACTTTGAATTGATTGTTGCCGATGATGGTTCGCGGAAAGAAACTTATGATATGTTGCAGAGGATAACTCCGCAATTATCCTTTCAGGTGAAGCATGTATGGCACGAAGATAAAGGATTCCGTAAGTGCGATATTCTGAATAAAGGCATACTGGCTGCGCAAGCAGATTACCTGCTTTTCAGTGATGGCGATTGTATTCCACGTAAAGACTTCGTCTCAACTCACCTGTGTCTTCGCCGTAAAGGACGTTTCCTGTCCGGCGGATATCATAAGTTGAGTATGGATTTGTCGAAAGATATTACAAAGGACGATATATTATCCGGCAGATGTTTTGATCTGCAATGGATGAGAGGAAAAGGGATGCCTGCCTCTTTTAAAAATAATAAACTGACTGCTACAGGATTTAAAAGGTGGGCATTAAATACATTTACTCCTACCAAAGCAAGCTGGAACGGGCATAACGCTTCTGGTTGGCTAAGCGATATTCTGGCAGTGAATGGTTTTGACGAGCGTATGCAGTACGGTGGACAAGACCGTGAATTTGGAGAACGTCTGGAGAACTATGGAATTCATGGTATGCAGATACGTTACTCTACCGTATGCCTCCATTTGGATCATGCAAGAGGGTATAAGACGAAAGACTCTATTCAGAAGAACCGGAATATACGAAAGCATACTCGTGGAGCAAAGGTTCAATGGACTTCTCTGGGCATTGTAAAGGATGAACTGAGAGGTCAGTCTGTGAAGGTGAACAGTTATTATGATCGCTATACACGGGAAGAAGAGAAGCTGACTTCCTATAAGGAAAAAGGAGGATTTTACCGACATATCTATTCTTTGTCTTGCAGGTGGAGAAGAGCAAAGTATCATGATAAAGTGGTGCGTGCTTATCAGCAGGACACTGATGCTCCGGCATTATCGAACCATTCGGGAGTCATTGTCTCGTTGACGACATTTCCTCCCCGTATTTCTCAGCTTCATCTGATGTTGAAATCGATTCTGTGGCAGACTTGTCCGCCCGAAAAGATAATTGTATGGTTGTCGGAACAGGAGTTCCCCGGACGGTTGAATGATCTGCCAGAAGAACTTAAAATATTGATGGCTAAAGGAATAGAATTCAGATTTGTGTCTGAGAATTTCCGTTCACATAAGAAGTATCATTATGTTTTCCGTGAATATCCGGATAGTAAAGTGATAACAGTGGATGATGATCTGATTTATCCCCGGAATACGGTTGAGCGTTTGCTTTCCTTATCGTATCAGTATCCGGATACGGTTTGCGGAAACGTTATCCGGAAGATTCATATGGATGGAAATTCTTTTTCGGTATATAGAAAGTGGACGAAAGTGTTTACGATGCCGGTGAATAGTTCTTTGCAGAATGTGGCAATCGGATGTGGCGGGATTTATTATCCTCCCCATTGGTATGGAGAGGAGTTGTTTGACTGGAAAATAATCAGTGAACATTGTCCGTCTGCGGATGATTTATGGTTGAAAGCGAATGAATTAAAGAGGCGGGTCGAGGTGACAGGAGGGGGTGAATTCTATCCCCGGCCGATAGAGCTGCCTCAAACGCAGAATAATAGCTTACAAAAGAAAAATAATGGGAAAACTAACCTGAATGATAAACAGTGGAAATCTTTGAATGAACTTTGGAAACTAGACGAATTATACTGTATAAATGGCAAATAAGAGGTAATTGTTTGATTTGAGAGTGTTTAGATTGTATTATCGAATCACAGACAAGTGTGAAATTTATTTAAAATCGAGGGTAGTTTTGCAGTATTCCTTGTTATATAGCATTCTATATAGAAGGGGCTGCAGTAAAAATAAAAAGTTGACAAGTAGAATAATATGAATACTAATATCTCTGGACCATTGATTAGTCTTATAGTGCCTGTTTATAATGTAAAGGACTATTTGAAGACTTGTCTGCAATCTATACTGGAGCAGACCTATAAGAACCTTGAGATTATCTTAGTTGATGATGGTTCTGACGACGGCTCTTCCGGTATCTGCGATGAGTATGCGCGTATGGATCAGCGCATTAAGACTATTCATTTGCCTCATAGTGGGGTGAGTGCTGCCCGTAATGCTGGTTTGGCTGCAGCTACGGGAGAGCTCTTGGGCTTTGTTGACAGTGATGACTGGATTGATCATGATATGTATCAGTATCTTTACGCTTTGATGCAAGAGCATGATGCAGATGTTTCTGCTTGTACTTATCTTCTTGAGCAGGAGGGAAGGCCTTCTAAAATAATCAACAACACGGGTAAGTTGTATGTTTTCTCCAGAAAGGAGATTATACGTGCTTTGGTAAAGAATGACTTGGTAAAGAACTATTTATGGGCGAAGCTCTTTAAACGTAAATTGTTTGACCGCCTTTCATTCCCTGTCGGACGGGTTTATGAGGACGTGGCTGTATTATATAAAGTATTTTATAGCTCTCAGAAAGTGGTATTGAGTTGTGTCTCTAAATACCATTATATGATTCATAAGAATGAAAGCATTACTCGTGGTGGTTATGATCCGGTAAAGGAATATCATTACTTCCTGAGTCTTTATGAACAGGATAAGTTTATTCAAAATGCGGAACTTGGAGGTGAATCTTCCGTTGGCGTACTTAAGAGAGGGATTCATTTGATTAACCATACTTTGTTGTGCCCTCCGTCACCGGCTTTTGAGGATATCATAGATGAAACGATGTTGAAAATGCGTGAATATCGTCATATTACTCCTTGGCAACTAGGCCCGAGTATGTCAATCAAACGATATTTTATGTGTAAACACTTCGGTTTTTATAGGATGCTATATCGTAGTTATCGTGCTATATTTAAGAGAAAGCACAAATTGTTGATTGACTAATATGGAAAAGAAGTTCTCAATTATAGTGCCTGCATATAATGCGGAAGAATATTTGGAACGTTGTATCGCTTCCATGGCAAATCAGAATTTTCCTTATGATGAATATGAGGTGATTGTGGTTAATGATGGTTCAACGGATGGTACATTAGATTTGTTGAATGATCTATGTTTGAAGTATTCTTTCTTAAGATATGTAACTACTGTGAATGGGGGACTGAGCCGCGCTAGAAATAGGGGAATTGAAGAGGCTGTGGCAGATTATCTTTTATTTGTGGATTCTGATGATTCTATTAAATCTCATTCATTAACTCAAATATATGATGAATTGATAAAAGAAGATTTGGATATGATGTTAATGGATTATTTGTATTTAGATTCAAATGGCAACCCTTTAAAGAAACCTTTAAGTATTAGTGGTCACTCTAATCGACCTGTAGATGGTAAGGAATTTTTGTTAAAATACAAATATTATCCGATGGTTTGGGCGTATGCTTATCGACGTTCCTTTCTGCTTGAAAATAAATTGGAGATGATTCCTATCTGGCATGAGGATGAAGAATTTACCCCGCGAGCTATTTATTTAGCACAACGAGTAAAGTATCTGCCGTTGGTTTTCTATAATTATTTCCGGAATAAAAATTCTTTTATGATGAAATATAATGAGGATTCCTATTTTGATATGATTCGGGGAATGGAAAGTTTAGAATGCTTTAGGCAAGAAAGAGTTGTTGAACCTCCCTTGATTCTTTACTTTCAAAACTTGATAGCAAAGAATCTATTAAAATCATTTAAGCGCAGTATACAGTGGGGAGCTCCCGTTAGAATACAACGGCAGATAATATATGAAATGAAGAGAAGAGGCTTTGTTCCTTTGCCACGAGGAAAGAGAGGTGTATATCTTTTGTTATATAAGTATATCCCTATTGCCTTTATTTATTATTATCGTCTAAAATTGAGAAGATTTACTGTTTAATGCTAGCGGTATTTAGTAATAGAAAAAACAATATAATTAAAACAATATGATTCCTAAAATTATTCATTATTGCTGGTTAAGTAATGAGCCTTTCCCTGATGATGTTCAAACATATATGTCTACCTGGAAGAAGCATCTTCCTGACTACGAATTTAAGCTGTGGAATTTTTCGTGCTTTGATATTGAATCTTCTCGATGGGTGAAGGAAGCATTTATGTATCGTAAATATGCCTTTGCTGCTGATTATATTCGTATTTATGCTTTATATAATTATGGAGGAATTTATTTGGATACTGATGTGGAAGTATTAAAGTCTTATAATGATTTATTGGAACTTCCATATTTTATAGGACGTGAAAGGTCTAAAGATGAAGGAGAAGTTGCCATTGAGGCAGCAACTATAGGATTTGAGAAAGGACACCCTTTATTAAAAGATATCTTAAACTATTATGATAAACGAAAATTTCATATAAAGGGACGGAAATTTGATATTCGCCCTTTACCGTATATTATCTTGATACATATTCAGAAGAATTATATGTGGAAAAGAGTAAAATCTGTTGCTGATTTTGATTATGATAGTTCTATTATTACGCTTTTACCAGAGGATTATTTTAGTCCTAAAACATGGTTTAGTAAAGAACTAGCTGTAACTCCTAATACATACTCAATTCATCATTTTGCAGGTTCATGGAAGAAGAAGCATAAATGGGAAGACAAAATGAGGGTCTGGCGTTTTCGTTTTTTGGGTATGTTTATAGATAAATATAAAATATAATGGATATAGTTTGCTCTATAGACAATAATTATGTGCAACATTGTTGCGTTATGTTGACTTCTTTTTTTGAGAATAATAAAGAAGAGGGAAATGTAATTCATCTTCTGACTGAAGGTATTACAGAAGATAATAAGAAAACTATAGAAAAATTGATACATGCATATAAAGGCAGATTTTGTTATTATCTAGTAAACTCTGAGATAGTTGCTTCTTTTCCTATAAAGGAAGGAGATCATTTAACGATTGCAACATATTACCGTTTGTTGATGGCTGATATTTTGCCTCAGTCTATTGATAAAATTCTATATTTGGATTGTGATATTATAATAAATGATTCTATTGCTGAACTTTGGAATACTTCTTTAGATGGTTATGCAATGGCTGCGATTGAAGAACTTGGCTGCTCTCTTCCTGATGTTTATAAAAGGCTTGGATATGATGAAAAGTATGGCTATTTTAATGCTGGAGTATTATTGATTAATCTTCAATACTGGCGAGAGCACAATTTAACACGGGAGTTTTTGCTGTATATAGCTGAGCATTACGAGAAATTGAAAGCACATGATCAAGATGTATTAAATGCATTGTTACACGAAAAATGCTTGCATGTGTCATATAAGTGGAATGTAGAAGAAGCTTTTTACCATTATTCAGTAATGAAAAGATTGAAGCATAATCGTGAATTACGTTTTGTTTTGCGACATCCGACGATATTGCATTATACTTGGAAGCCTAAGCCTTGGGACCTTTCGTGCAAACATCCGTTTCGCATTAATTATTATATATATTTGCAGAGATTTGGTGGTTCTTCCTTAAATTTTAAACGAAAATTTACAGCTCTATTTGATAAATATGTTTTTTGTTTCTTTTTGTGGATAAACTTAAAAGGACATCGATATTATAAATTATGATTTTATTAATTTAGAATGGATAATAAAAAATTAGTATCTGTAGTAATTCCTTGTTATAATCAAGCTGAATTTTTACCTGAAACCTTAGACTCTTTGATTGCCCAGAATTATAAAAATTGGGAGGGAATAATTGTTAATGATGGTTCACCGGATAATACGGAAAAGATAGCTTTGGCGTATTTAGAGAAGGATCAGCGATTTAAATACTTCTCAAAAGAGAATGGAGGACTTTCATCTGCTAGAAATTACGGAGTGAAGCACGCTTCAGGTGAATTTATTCTTCCGTTGGATTCAGACGATATTATTAAGCCTGAATATCTTGAAAAAGCCATTGAGGCCTTCGAAAAAGAGCCTCATTTGAAACTAGTATATTGTTTAGGATATTGTTTTGGCGTTACTACAGGATTGTGGGACTTAGTATACAAGAATTATGAATCTCTTCTGTTAAGAAATTCAATTTTCTGTTCTGCTATGTATCGGAAAAATGATTGGCTGAAAATTGGTGGATATGATGAGCAAATGTTAAAGGGGTTTGAGGATTGGGAGTTTTTTATCCGACTTTTGGATGATAATAGTCAAGTGTATCAGATACCTGTTCCTCTTTTTTATTATAGAACTAAAGCTGTGTCAATGATTACTCCTACTCGAACCAAAGAGGCACGTATGGCTTTGGAAGATTATATCTATACGAAACATAAAGAAAAATATGTGTCTCATTTTGGAGGGGTATTAGATGCATATCGTGATTTGCTTGGTTGTAAGAAGAAAATTGATAAATATAGAAATAAATGGTATCGTCGTTTATTCTATAAATATATAAAAGGTAATATTGCGAGACTAAAGTAATAGTTTTATATAGTTGAAACATAGTTATTTTCTTTAATGAGCAAACAGATTGGATTTTTCTTAACATTATAGATACAAATATATTCATTTATGAAACACTTGTTGTTTTTAATGTCAGATTTGGAAGGCGGTGGGGCAGAAAAGGCTTTGCTTGAGCTTCTAAAGTCTATAGACTACAAACAGTATAAGGTTTCTTTGTGCCTAATACTTTGTCGTGGGGTCTATATACAGGAAGTCCCGAAAGAAGTGAAAATTATCACTTTGTTCGAAAGCGAAGATTCTCCTCGTTATCAAAAGGTGTTTAGAGCATATATTGAGCATAAACGAACTTTTCCTTTATCTTGTCTTTTGCATACTAAGCTTCGTTGTCTAAGGTATGACGTGATAATATCTTTTATGGAAGGTGATCCTTTATTATTGCATAATTTTATTGTTAGTAGAGGACGAATAAATATAACTTGGGTGCATTGTGATCTCTATAATTATCATTATTCTAAGTCTCGTTTTTATGCTCCTGTAACAGAGATTGACTGTTATAAGAAAATGGATAAGATTGTTTTTGTATCTCAAATAGCCAAGAATAATTTTAGTAAACTATTTGATGTTGATACATCTTATATAATATTTTAGATTTGGATAGAGTACGAAAACTTGCACTCACAGGGATAAGTTCTAGACGATTATTTACAATTACTGCAATAGGAAGTCTGATTGAGGTCAAAGGGATAGATCGTTTAGTGCGTGTAGCAAAGAGGTTGAAGGATGATGGAAGTACATTTTGTATTCAAATTGTGGGTAGAGGTAAAAAGGAGAAAGAATTATTGGAATTGCGTAATAATTTGGACTTAGAGCAAGAAGTCCATTTTTGCGGTTTTCAAACAAACCCTTATTCTTATTTAAATCAATCTGATTTATTAGTAAGTACTTCTATATCTGAAGGGTTGTCTTATGTCATATGTGAGGCTTTAGCTTTAGGAGTGCCAGTTGTTGCGACAGAAACAGCAGGAGCTATGGAGTTGTTAGAAGGGGGTAAATATGGAATTCTGACGAATCATAATGATGAGGCTATCTATCAGGGAATAAAAGAAATGATGAATAATGTAGATTTGCGAAAAATGTATAGTGATAAGGGGAAGAAACGTGCTGAAAGTTTTTCTGCTCAGCAGATAATGAGTGAATTTTATAAATTGCTTCAATAGAATATTATGGTTGATCTTGTGAAGAAAGAGAGTGTTGGTCCGTTAGTCTCTATTATTATACCAGTATACAACAATGAAGCATACTTAGAAGCTTGTATATTCAGTGTGGTACATCAGACTTATAAAAATATTGAAGTCATAGTTGTAAATGATGGAAGTACTGATAATAGTCTCTCGGTGATCAATAATTGTTCTGATTCTCGTATTATTGTCATTGATAAATCTAATGAGGGAACATTTTTAGCAAGGAAAGCTGGACTTGATAAAGCGACAGGAAAATATGTCCAATATTTAGATAGCGATGATACTTTAATTGAGGATGCAATTGAGCGTCTTGTTACCAAAGCAGAAGAAACTAATGCGGATATTATAGCTGCTCCTTTCTTTTTTTGTCATATGGGTAAAGGGCCTGAATTGTCTGCGAAGCTTCGCTTTAAAGAGCTTTCAGGTTCAGAATATTTTCGTGAAATGTTGACAGGTAATGCCTATTGGTCTGTATGGTCGAATTTTCAGAAACGTTCTTTAAGTATTGATTTTCCTATTCGTGTAATTTCAAATATGTCATATGCTGAGGATACGATACTAATCACACAATTAGTATTAAATGCGAATAAGGTGGTTGCATTATCGGAGCCAATATTAAACTATAATAAATATATGACTTCAATGACAGCCCAAATGACAGATTGGAAATATAAACAGTTAAGATTTTCTCAAATATGGATAGAAAATTATTTGGAAGAGAAAGGACTCAAATTTAAATTTAGTAAAGAATTGGCTATTAGGCATATTCAAATGGCTTTTAGTGGTATTTATTGGCATCTATTCCAGAATACAACACAAGATATGAAACGGATGATTAAAGATTTAAGTCTTTATCCTGATTTATGCTCTTTGCTTAATAAACAAGAACTTAAAATAGTATCATATTATCGTAAATCGGCATTAATAGGTCGTATAAAATTAATTTGTTATAGTAAAAAAGGTAAAATTTAGTAGTATGTTTCATAAACAAAGATATAAATATTATAATTCTTTATTGAAGAGAAATTTGATTGCTCCTCAAGTTATATGTGTTATTGATGGTGGAATTTGCTCGCAGATGCATCAATATTTATTAGGACAGTTATATAGACAAAAAGGGTATAAGTTGCGTTATGACTTATCTTTTTATAAAAAATGGGGAAGCGATCTGAATCACCAGTTTGTTCGAAACTTTGATTTGTTAAAAGCATTCCCTTATTTGAAAATGAAAACAGCTTCTCGGATTGCTATTGAGCTATATATGAATAAATATCTTCGGTTAGGAAATAACTCAGGGCAAAGAGTTGAGGATTTTAGCTTTTTGCAATGGGTACCACCTGTTTTTTTGGCGGGATATTATCATCTTCCTCCTGAAGTTTGGTTGCCTGTTTTTCGTACTTTGTATAGAGTCGATCTTTCTGTCTTAGATTTGGCTAATAGAGAACTTATAGATGAGATAAGTAAACATGAGACTTCTGTAGCAGTACATGTACGTCGTGGAGATTTAAAAGTAGAACTTTATGAATATGGTAAACCTGTTTCAATAGAGTATTTTCAGAAGGCAACTTCTTATTTTATGAAAAATATGAAAAGTCCCTTCTTTTATTTTTTCTCAGATGAGCCGGAATGGGTACACGAAGAGTTAATAGGATGTTTGCATTTGACTGATAATTATAAGATTGTTAATATAAATGGTTCTGATAAAGGATATATGGATTTGTTCTTAATAGCTCATTGTAAGCACCAGATTACTAGTAAGGGAACTTTAGGAAAATATGGCGCATTATTGATGGATAACTCTGGTAAAATTGTAATCATGAGTGATGATGGATCTGAAGAACGTTGGAAAAAACTATTTCAAAATCCAGTTTATTTATAAAGTGATAGTTTTAAAATTTTGCTTCATCTTCTTTTGGTAAAATATTATAAAAATACCGAAGGGACATAATGCTATATTAAGAATAATTGTAACTTTACAGAATCTATATTATCAATCCTTATTTAAATACACAAACAGTCAGTTTGTTAATAAAGATAGCAGGGCGAATGAATATGCAATTAAAAAAAATATTGTTTGGAAGTACTACGAATATATTTATTCAATTCTTTCGTTATACTTTGGTTGGAGGAGTTGCTTTTGCCGTTGATTTTGGTTTGTTATTTGTTTTAACGGAATATGTTCATTTTCATTATTTGATTTCTGCTACATTTTCTTTTCTTGTAGGGTTATTTGTTAATTATGTGTTGAGCACTCAGTGGATTTTTCGTAATTCTAAGATAAAGAATAAAAGAGTTGAATTTATTTTATTTGGTTTGATCGGTGCCATAGGACTCGGATTGAATAATGTTCTTCTGTATCTTTTTACAGATTTGATGGGTTTGTATTATATGTTTTCTAAGCTAATTACTGCTATATTGGTGTATGTGTGGAATTTCTTAGGTAGACGCTATTTTCTTTTTAATGCTAAAAGTTAAATATAATGTTGAATAAACAGAAAAAAATTGCGGTAATTGCGGGAGCTGGTCCTGCAGGCTTAACCGGTGCTTATGAATTTTTACATCAAAACACGGACGTTCATCCAATAGTTTTTGAGCAATCCGATGAAATTGGTGGAATTTCAAAGACAGTTTGTTATAAAGGAAATCGGATTGACATTGGAGGACATCGCTTTTTTAGTAAGAATCAGTGGGTGATGGAGTGGTGGACTAAAATCATGCCATTACAAGGAGCATCGGCTTTGGATGATTTACTTTTAGGAAAAGAGAAAGATTTTCTGCAAGGCGGTCTTGATCCAGAGCAACAAGATAGGGTTATGTTGCTTAGAGAACGAGTATCACGCATATTCTATTTACGTAAGTTTTTTGATTATCCTATTTCTCTTAAAATGCAGACTTTTACTAACATGGGACTTGGGCGTACTATTGCAGCAGGCACTGGTTACTTGTATTCGACTTTAAGGAAAAAGGAAGAAAATTCATTAGAAAATTTTTATATTAATCGCTTCGGAAAACCTCTTTATTCAATGTTTTTTGAGGATTACACTGAGAAAGTGTGGGGAATACATCCTTCGCTTTTGGGGGCGGATTGGGGATCGCAGCGAGTTAAAGGGTTGTCTATTTTGGCCATATTGAAAGATATGTTCCGAAAACAATTTTCTTCTTCTGCAAATAAACAGGAAGTAGAAACTTCTCTGATAGAAGAGTTTATTTATCCTAAGTATGGTCCAGGGCAGCTATGGGAGACTGTTGCAGCCGATATTGTTACTATGGGAGGAGAAGTACACAAGAATAAGATGGTTGAGGCAATACATATTCAAGATAATAGGGTTGTTTCTGTCGATATTAAAAGTGAGGATGGTGTAAATAATGTTTTTTGTGATTATTTTTTATCGTCCATGCCGATAAAAGAACTGATACCTGCTATTAAAGGTGTTGAGGTGCCACAGGATGTTCTGAAGATAGCGACAGAATTGCCATATCGAGATTTTATTACTGTTGGTTTACTGGTAAAGAAGTTAAAAATAGAGAATCAAACAAAGATTAAGACTTATAAAGATCGTATACCTGATACTTGGATTTATATTCAAGAACGTGATGTGAAAATTGGACGTCTCCAGATTTTTAATAATTGGTCTCCTTATTTGGTGGATGATTATAAAAATACAATGTGGATTGGTCTAGAATATTTTTGTTCTGAAGGAGATCCACTTTGGGAAATGGATAAACAGGCATTTATTCAAATGGCAATTGAGGAATTGGCACATATTGGTGTTATTGATTCTCAAGATGTATTAGATAGTGTACAGATAAAAGTAAAGAAAGCTTATCCTTCTTATTTTGGCAGCTATTATGAATTGGATAAGGTCAAAGCATTTTTAGATACGATCCCTAATTTGTATTGTATTGGTCGCAATGGTCAACATCGGTATAATAATATGGATCACTCTATGCTTACTGCGATGGAAGCAGTAAGTAATATCTTGAAAAATAAAACAGATAAATCCAATGTTTGGGCTGTAAATACAGAAGAGGAATACCATGAAAGTAAGTAAATTTTTTGAATCGTTGAGAGTCGTTGTTAACTCAGAAGAAGAGAATGTGCAGTTGCGTTGGATTTATGGTATTGCTATTATAAGTGTACTCCTGAATTTAACTTTGTATGGTTGGAAAACTTTAGCAGATTCGGGTGGATATATAGATGCTTGGAATGTATTTATATCAGGTGATATTGACTGGGGAAGAACTCCTGTATATCCATTTTTCTTGGGAACTTTACGTTTTTTTGTTGGATCAAATTTATTATATTGGGCTGTTGTTTGTGTGCAGTCTTTTATTTTTTTGTTGTCAGTTCGTTACTTTTACAGATTGACTAAAATATTTAGTGGACGAAGTAGTATTACTTTTTGGTTTACAGTTTTTTATTGTTTAGTCCCTGGTATTGTCAGTTGGAATAATGCAATTTTGACAGAGTCTTTAGCTGTAACTGGTTCTGTATTTTTGTTTTATTTTGCCGTTAATGGATGGATAAAATCTCAGGTTAGCTCTTTGGTTGGTTTTGGCATTTGCTTATGTTTTCTTTGTATGTTGCGTCCTTCCTTTTTGTATTTGTTACCTATCTTTTTCTGCTTTTGGTTAGTTGCTTTTTTCTTAAAAAAGAAAGGTCGAATTGCTTGTTATGGGCTCTGTGGTGTAATTATCACAATAGGAGTAGTGTTATGCTATTGTTTTGCTTTTCAAAAAAAGTATGGGGTTTTTACGCCTTCGGGTATTGGAACACTTAATCAATATTGTATAGCTCGACAGAGGAACTTGCTCAATCCTGACGTTATAGAAAACCCTGCATTAAGGGGAGATATTGAGAGGATATTGCAGCAAGAAAAGCCTAAGACTGTAGATCCTTTCTATACAGAATTCTCTGACTTGAGGACACGTTATCCTTTGGAAGATATTCATAACGCGTTATCAGCTTCTGTTAAAAGTAATTTTGGACTGTTTTTAAAAGAAGCTATTAATATTGCTGGTTATGCTGGTAATAGGAATGTTTTTGATTCATATGTAACTAAGAAGACTCTTATTAAGGTTAAACTGAATGTCATTTATTTTTTGATTGCAATATATGCTATTTTTCTTGTAATCAATATTTGTCGTAGTAGAAAGATACCTTATTTGTCAATATTGATGCTTGTGGCTGGTTGTGGTAGTCTAGTTCTAATTTTTGTGGGAGCACAGGAAGAGTGGTCACGTTTACTTCTTCCATCTGTTCCTTTATTTTTGTTGATGACTTCACAGATGCTTAGTGCTTCTGGACTTAAAATTATGATAAGAAAAGAGAATGACTTTGAATTGAAATAATAGTTATATAATGTAGTCGGATTCTTATTGTTTTTTTTAGCTGGAGTTTTGATATTATTAAATGTTGTAATTGATAAAAAAAAGTAAAGCTTTGTTGTCGTGGATAATATTGTTTTATTTTTGTTGAAGAAACCTAAACCATTATAATGTATTGCATATGGTACTGATTGATAGACAGAATGTATATAGTAAGTCTGTTCCCTTAAATGTTATTGTTGTCGTATATGTACTGATTTTTGTATTGATTTTTCTTGTTTCATGCCATGAAAGTGAAGGCGAAAGAGAGGAAGTCGAAAAATCTCCTTATACTGAAGAAGATATTCGGCATGATGAACGAATAAAATCATATTTACTAGAAACTTATTTGTGTACAATTAATCGAGTCTCTGTTACAGCAAACTCTGTAAAAATATCTGGTAAATATGTGGGAGAAGGTATATTTCATTTGTACGAGATCCCTCCTTATGTAGATATATCAGAAACAAAGGATACCTCGTATAGAATAGAGTTGGAAAATTCGTCTTTTGTCATAGAGCTTGACCGTTTTGTAAAGAGAGGCGGTATTAGATACGATCGGATTCTGTCAAAGTGGGCTATTTTTAAGGAAGAAGATGGCGTTGATCGGTTAGTCTCTCACGCTCGTTATGTAGATGAAATTCCTGCACTTCAATATTTAGAACCTATAAAACTGACTAATAAGAAAGGAATTGGAGGAATTATTCCCAATCAATACATAACAGACTTCTCTTTGTTGAATATTAGTAGTGCTACTATTAATATTTGTATTACTCATTTTATGTTCTTGAATCCAAGAACTGGAACCATTGCACATGAGTATGGAGGACGCACTTATTATATGGATGAAAATTATCTTAAGAATACATTAGATAAAGTTCTTTTGGAAGCTACTAAAAAGCATAATATTTCAGTCGCTGCAATAATTTTAATTGATCCTGCTTCTAGGTCTGCAGATCCTGCTTTGGGAGCTTTATTGGAACATCCAGACTATGATGGTGGAGTTTACACGATGCCAAATATGACCAATTTGGAGTCAGTGAACTGCTATGCGGCTGCGCTTGACTTCTTAGCTAAAAGATATTCTACAACAAACAATCATTATGGTCGTATTAGTCATTGGATCATGCATAATGAAGTGGATGGAGCTAGACAATGGACAGATATGGGGGTTAAGCCTGTTACAGTATTTACTGATACTTATGTGAAGTCTATGCGTATGTGCTATAATATTGTCCGCCAATATAATATGTATGCGGAAGTTTTTGCTTCTTTTTCGCATTCTTGGACTGATATGGCCAATCCTGGCTGGTATACAAGTAAGGAGATTATAGATTTGATTAATGCTTATAGTAAAGTAGAAGGTGACTATCAATGGGCTATGGCGTATCATAGCTATCCCCAAGATTTAACTAACCCATGTACTTGGATTGATTCAATGACTTATGATATGGAGACTAAATTTATTACCTTTAAGAATTTGGAAGTTCTGAATCGATGGGCATTGGCAAAAGATAATAAATATAAGGGTACTATAAAACGTTCTGTATGGCTATCTGAAGCGGGAGTGAACTCACGAAGCTATTCTGAAAAGGATTTGCAAGATCAAGCAGTAGGTTTTGCTTATGCCTGGAAGAAAATTAATGCATTGGAAGGGATTGATGGCATACAGTGGCATAATTGGTTTGATAATAAAGGGGATGGGGCCTGTCTAGGATTGCGTAAATACTTGGACGAGTCTTACAAAGGGGAAGCTAAACCCGTTTGGGAAGTTTATCAAAAAGCAGGCACAGATGAAGAAGATGAATACTTCGAACAATTCTTACCTTTAATTGGAATTCCTGATTGGAATATTATTGAGAATTTTTAATCAACGACATTATTAACTAAAAACTGAAATTATGGAAAATTTGAAAGCTTTCTTTACGAGAAGGCCTGAACGCCTGTTAGGGCGATGTGGCATGTTATTTTTAATGGCATTTTTTGTGATGAACTTGTCTTCCTGTAATGATGATTTTATTGAAGACGATGGAGGAGAAGTTATTCCTCCTGAGGAAATTGTTATCCCGCCTGTTTATATGTTATTGGATGGGCCCTATAAGTCGGGAGTAACGTTAACTCAGAATGAAGACAGTAGTTATACGATAGAAACTACTAATGGTGATCCTTGGGCGACTGCCGGTTTGTTTAAAGAAGATGTTCCCGAAGAATGTAATGTTCTTGAATTTGAATATCAGACGGAAATGGGGATGAGTAACCTAGAACTCTTTTTTGCTGATGCAAAAAATGGGATTGATGCTACTCATAGCATGAGTGCGGGAACCGTTCCTGCTTCTACGGAATGGGCTTCATTCAGCGTTCGTCTAAAGAAATATAGACAGGAGTTTGATTGGGGAAAAGTGAAAGATTATCTGCGTCTGGATTTTGGAGACCAGCCTAATAATATCATACAAATGCGTAATATACGCCTACGTACAATGAATGATGAGGAAAAACAGGCGGAAGAGGATGAGAATAATGAAGCACTTAATAAAGAGAAGTACGAACAAGGAATTAAAGATTATCTGAATAAAGAATATGATTGCCATGTAACTGATGTGGTGGTAGGAGAGAGTACGATCAGTATTCAAGGTAACTATACGGGAGAAGGTACTTTCTTCTTGGGAGAGATTCCTCCATTTGTGGATATGTTCAAAGTAGAAAAGGTGGAAAATAAAACACCTTTATCAAACGGCTCTTTTAACGTTCAGTTGGATAGATATGTTACTATAGGTGACTATGAGTATGATCGTTTATTGTCTAAGTGGGCTATATACAAAGAAGGAACTTCCAAGGATGAGATTGTTTCTCATGCCCGCTATGCGAACGTGGATAAAATACACGTAAAACAAAGTGTTGAGGCTATTCCTTTAAAATCTAAGAAGGGGTTGGGAGGATTGATAAACCATGAATTTCTTGCATCTGATTTGGATGCTTTGGATATTGCCAGTGCCACCATCAACATTCCTATTTCTCATTTCATGCATCTTTCTCAACAAGAAGGAGATATTCCGCATACTTACGGTGGCAGGACATATTATTTTAATGAGGGATATATGAAGAGTTCATTTGATGCTGTGTTGGAGCAAACGAGTAAACGTGGAATCTCAGTAGCAGGTATTTTGTTGGTTCCTCCTACTGGGGATGCCGGTACTCTTTTGAAACATCCGGATTTTAATGGTATAGCTCCTTATACAATGCCCAATATGACCACAATAGAGTCTACAAATTGTTACGCTGCAGCACTTGACTTCCTGGCAAAAAGATATAGTGCTCCTAATATGCGCATAGCGCACTGGATTATACATAACGAAGTGGATGGAGGAAGTCATTGGACCAATATGGGTGACAAACCGATTGCTACGTTTATGGATACTTATCTCCGTTCGATGCGTATGTGCTATAATATTGCGCATCAATATGACCAGCACTCAGAAGTCTTTATCTCTTTCTCGCATGGATGGAATATCGCTGCCGGTGGCGGTTGGTATAAAGTAAGAGATATGCTCGATTTTATGAATCAGTTCAGTGAAAGCGAAGGTGATTTCTTCTGGTCATTGGCGTGTCATAGTTACCCGGCTCAGTTAGGTAACCCGTGCACTTGGGATGATGAACAGGCAACTTACTCTATGGATACGGAATATGTAACTTTGAAAAATTTGGAAGTTTTGGATAAGTGGGTAAGTCTTTCCTCCAATAAATATAAAGGAACAGTGAAACGTTCTGTCTGGCTTTCTGAGGCAGGAACATGTTCTCCAAGTTATAGTGATAATGATTTGCAGGATCAGGCTGCCGGCTTTGCTTATGGCTGGAAGAAGATTAATAATCTGGACGGCATTGATGGAATACAATGGCATAGCTGGTTTGATCATTTGGGAGATGGTGCCTGTTTGGGTTTGCGTAAGTATACCGAAGCGCCTCATAATGGTGAAGCCAAGCCTGTATGGACAACCTATCAAAAAGCGGATACAGATGAAGAAGATGATTATTTTGAACAGTATTTATCTCGAATAGGGATTGATAGTTGGGAAGGAATTATTCAAGATATTCCATAAGCGATATTAGGTAAAAGAGGAAGCTCATTTGTGCTTCCTCTTTGGGTGTTGTGATTATATCTAAGTCCGCTATAAAAGAATTTTTTTAGTCTCACGGTCTCACTACTTTTGCATAATCGCCAAATAATTAAGATATTATAGAATGAGAGATACTTTTTACAGAGGTATCTCTCATTCTTTTCTCACTGGAATTACTCTATTCTAACCTGTCTCTCACCTTTTTTGATTATCTCTCATTCTATTTTACAACTATTTCCCATAATGTCCTGGACACGGCACATAAATCGGTTGCGTACGAATTCCGATATTCTGCAAAGAACCTTCTTCTTTCAACCTGCGAATATGGCGCGCCGCCATACTGTGTGTGAATTGGCAAAGTGACTGCATATCAGAGCGGGTCAAAACCGTATGCGTAGCGAAGTACCCAGTTAATTTTTTGTCTATTTCTTCCTGGGAGAGGGTAGCCGAGTGGGGTTTATACTTTGAGCGTTGTGCATGCATATCTATAAGCTCACCTTTTAAATCTCTGTCCGCCAAGAAACTGACCGATTTAAACTTCACTTTGTCAGCGTGTGCGGCCATGGAATGTATCGGCTCTGTTGCTTGTAATGTGATCTGAAAATAGCCGACCTCGTCAAGATGTACTCTTTGCCCTTCGCGTAAGTGGTTGCCCATGCACCGACTGAGTTCCATTAACATTGCTTCCACTTCGGCCTTGCCAAAGGTAGTTGCCGAGTGAATTTCGGCTGCCAGTCTTTGGGTAGTCACGTGTTGAAAATTCACGACTCTGGGATGATAACTTGTTTCCCCCTCTTCTTCTCCCTGAACGGGATTCTTATAAAATTCGAATTGTACTGCCATCTTAATTGTTGTTTATCTGTTGTTTATATATGGTGTTACTTATCTCTTCGGCATTTAAAGCCTTTATCTGCGTGTCATCTTACTGACATCTTCATCGTTCTACCCGGGTGAACCGATCATTGCACCTTCGAGAACGTATCTGTGTACCTGGATGAACTGGTCGGTTCACCCGGGTAATATGATGAATAACGTCTTTCAAAGATACAACAATAATAGTTGTAAAACAAGCAATTATAGGATTGTTTGCATGATAATGAATGGTAAAATATATGCGCCTTAAAGTACTTCTAAAAGGAGAAATGTATAGGTCTGAAATTAAATAATGGAAGTTGGAAAGCAGAATGAGAGATAATCAAAAAAGGTGAGAGACAGGTTAGAAGAGAGTAATTTCAGTGGGGAAATGATGAGAGATACCTCTGTAAAAAGTATCTCTCATCCTATAATATATTAATTATTTGGTGATTATGTAAAAGTAGTGAGACCGTGAGACTAAAATCTATTTTTTCTTTTCTAGTAGAAGGAGAGGAGATGGGAATGAAACTTATGATCAGAAACTTGTTTACATAGAATGTTTACAGTACTTTTGTGCAAAATATATATTGCCCTACACACGCAAGCAGGACAAACAGCAAAAGAAAAAATGAGAATAACACAAGTGAGAGACGATGGCAAAGTAAATACGATGCGTACGTTGAAGATTGAACAGCTCGTAGAGCAGATGAAAAAGGAAACTAAAGCACAACTGGTCTCTAATATGAGAGAAGTCCTGCCTTATATACTTCCCGGTGATAAAAATGATTATATAGAGAGGGTCCCGAAGATACTTCCGGCGGCAGCTTTTGTCAGAAAAAACGGGGTGATAGCGATGGCCGAATATAATGGAATCGTTATGCTTCAGGTCAACGGGTTGTCCGGGCGTATGGAAGCTGATGAGGTGAAGGAGTGTGTGAAGGAACTGCCTCAGACGTATCTTGCTTTTATCGGTTCTTCAGGAAAGTCTGTAAAGATATGGGTTCGTTTTACGTATCCCGACAATCGTCTGCCTGATAATCGCGAACAGGCGGAAGTTTTTCATGCGCATGCTTATCGTCTGGCTGTGAAATATTACCAGCCCCAACTCCCGTTTGATATCGAATTAAGAGAGCCTTCGCTGGAACAGTATTGCCGGCTGACTTTCGACCCAGAGCTGTATTTTAATCCCGAAGCCATGCCTGTTTATCTGAAACAGCCAGCATCTTTGCCGGGGGAAACCACCTATCGAGAGCAGGTACAGGCGCAGGCTTCTCCTTTACAGCGGCTTGTTCCCGGATATGATAGTTACGAAGCACTTTCTGTTCTTTTTGAAGCAGCATTTGCCCGGGCATTTGCCGAGCAAAAAGGATACCGCCCAGGCGATGATATACACTCATTGCTTGTTTGTCTGGCTGAGCAGTGTTTTCGTGCCGGTATTCCACAGGAAGACACCGTGCGATGGGCACGTGCTCATTATCGTTTACCGAAAGATGAATTCCTGATTCGCGAGACGGTGAAGAACGTGTATGGTACGTGCGAGGGTTTTGCCGATAAAAGTAGTTTGCTGCCGGAGCAATTGTTTGTCATGCAGACAGATGAGTTTATGAAACGCCGCTATGAGTTTCGTTTCAATATGCTGACTTCGAGCGTGGAATACCGTGAGCGGAACAGCTTCAACTTTTATTTTCGCCCCATAGACAAACGGGTGATGGCAAGTATTACGATGAATGCGATGTATGAGGGCATCAAACTTTGGGATAAGGATGTGGTCCGATATCTGAATTCCGATCATGTTCCCGTTTATCACCCTGTCGAGGAATTTCTTTATGATCTTCCCCATTGGGACGGTAAAGACCACATCCGTGACCTGGCTGAAAGAGTTTCTTGTGATAATCCTCATTGGGGACAACTCTTTCGTCGTTGGTTTCTCAGTACAGTGGCGCACTGGCGTGGAGTTGACAAAAATCATGCGAACAGTACTTCACCTATTCTAATCGGTCCGCAGGCTTATCGTAAGTCTACCTTTTGCCGTCTGATTCTGCCTCCGTGTTTGCAGGCGTATTATACGGACAGCATTGACTTTAGCCGTAAAAGGGACGCCGAGTTGTATCTGAATCGTTTTCTTCTTATCAATATGGATGAGTTTGATCAGATAGGTGTCAATCAGCAGTCATTCCTTAAACATATTTTGCAAAAACCGGTTGTTAATACCCGTCGCCCGAATGCGTCAGCTGTGGAATCACTCCGCCGGTATGCTTCTTTTATCGGGACGAGTAATCATAAAGACTTACTGACAGACACTTCCGGTAGTCGCCGTTTTATCGGCGTCGAAGTGACGGGAGTGATTGATGTGGTGCGTCCCATTGATTATGAGCAGCTTTATGCGCAAGCAATGACGGCGCTTTATAAAAATGAACGGTATTGGTTTGATGAAGAAGAGGAAGCTATTATGACGGAGTCTAATCAGGAGTTTGAGCAGTCTCCTGCGATTGAGCAATTGTTTCAGGTATATTATCGGGCGGCGGCCGACGAAGAGGCAGGAGAATGGTTGCTTGCTGCGGATTTGCTACAACGAATACAGAAGGCTAGTAAGATGAAGTTTTCACCTCGGCAAGTATCTTATTTGGGGCGTATTCTGCAAAAGTTGGGAGTGAAATCGTACCGGAGATCTCATGGGGTTTATTATCATGTGGTGCCCATATCTTTTGATAATGAGTAGTGTTGGAGTGAAATAGACGAATAAATGGTCAAGAAGGTGGCTATTATATAATTCGTATTAATTATTGAAAGAAACCTTCAACTGTTAGACAGTTTTATTGTATCTTTGCAGCCTTAACTTATTTTATTTCAAATAATGAAGGAATTTTTGCAACTGATGCGACGTTTTGTGTCGCCATATAAGAAGTATATCGGATGGGCTATTTTGCTGAATATCTTGTCAGCTGTATTCAATGTGTTTTCATTTACTTTGTTAATTCCGATTCTGGATATTTTGTTTAAAACAGGAGAGAATAATAAGGTTTATGAGTATATGGAATGGGGAACTGCCGGTTTTAAAGATGTTGCGATAAATAATTTCTATTATTATGTTTCCCAAATGATTCAGGATAATGGTCCTACTACTGCTTTGATTTTTCTGGGACTGTTTCTGGCTTTGATGACTTTATTTAAAACGTCCTGTTATTTTGCATCTTCAGCTGTGATGATTCCATTGCGTACAGGAGTTGTCAGGGATATCCGTATCATGGTATATGCGAAGGTAATGCGTTTGCCGATGGGCTTTTTCTCAGAGGAGAGAAAAGGAGATATTATAGCTCGTATGAGTGGTGATGTGGGAGAGGTGGAAAACTCTATTACCAGTTCATTGGACATGTTGATAAAGAGCCCTATCATGATTATATTGTATTTTATAACATTGATTGCTACCAGCTGGAAGTTAACTCTTTTCACCGTTTTGGTATTGCCGGCTATGGGCTGGCTGATGGGTAAGGTCGGAAGAAAACTAAAGCGTCAATCACTGGAGGCACAAGGTAAGTGGAGTGATACAATGTCTCAGTTGGAAGAAACATTGGGTGGTTTGCGTATTATCAAAGCGTTTATTGCAGAGGACAGAATGATAAATCGTTTTACGAGGTGCAGTAATGAGCTTCGTGATGCAGTCAACAAAGTGGCTATGCGACAAGCTTTGGCTCATCCGATGAGTGAGTTCTTGGGAACAATTCTGATTGTATCTGTATTATGGTTTGGTGGTGCTTTGATTTTAGGGCATAATTCGTCATTGACTGCACCGACGTTTATATTTTATATGGTTATTCTTTATAGCGTGATAAATCCGTTGAAAGACTTTGCCAAGGCTGGTTATAATATCCCTAAGGGGCTTGCTTCTATGGAACGCGTGGACAAAATATTGAAGGCTGAAAATAATATTAAAGAAATTCCTAATCCGAAACCATTGACTGGAATGAATGATCGGATTGAGTTTAAAGATATAAGCTTTAGCTATGATGGTAAAAGAGAAGTGTTGAAACATGTGAACTTAACAGTGCCAAAGGGAAAGACAGTTGCTTTGGTAGGACAGTCAGGCTCAGGAAAATCGACGCTCGTAGATTTATTGCCACGTTATCATGATGTGCAAGGAGGAGATATCACCATCGATGGTACAAGTATTAAAGATGTACGTATTGCCGATTTGCGCAGTTTGATTGGCAATGTAAATCAAGAAGCCATTCTTTTTAATGATACATTTTTCAATAATATTGCTTTTGGCGTAGAAAATGCAACTATGGAACAAGTCATAGAGGCCGCTAAGATTGCCAATGCCCATGATTTTATTATGGAAAAGCCGGAAGGATATAATACAAATATCGGTGACCGTGGCGGCAAACTTTCCGGTGGACAGAGACAGCGTGTCAGCATCGCCCGTGCTATTCTGAAGAATCCTCCCATCCTGATTCTGGATGAGGCTACTTCTGCACTGGATACTGAATCGGAACGTTTGGTACAAGAAGCATTGGAGAGATTGATGAAGACGCGTACCACGATTGCAATTGCTCACCGTCTTTCTACTATCAAAAATGCGGATGAGATTTGTGTGCTCTATGAAGGGGAAATCGTAGAGCGTGGACGTCATGAAGAATTATTGGAATTAGATGGTTATTATAAAAGACTAAACGATATGCAAGCATTATAGGCTGTGGCTGCATATTTGCAGCAACTCACAGCAACAAACGTAAACTAGACTAATATTGGAATGATTTTATTAAGTTTTGACATTGAGGAATTTGATGTGCCCAAAGAACATCAGGTGGACATATCAATGGAAGAGCAAATTAAAGTTTCTGTAGAGGGGACTACCCGAATTTTGGATTGCTTGGAACGGAATCAGGTAAAAGCGACCTTTTTCTGTACGGCAAATTTTGCTCTTCATGCTCCTGATATAATAAAGCGCATTCAGGAGGGAGGTCACGAGATTGCTTCTCATGGCTTCTATCATTGGACCTTTAAAGTAGAAGATCTGAAAAGGTCGAAGGATCAGTTGGAGGAAATCACCGGAACCAAAGTTTATGGCTATCGGCAGGCACGCATGATGCCTGTGTCGGAGAAAGCTGTATATGAGGCGGGGTATATATATAATTCTTCCTTGAATCCGACATTTATCCCGGGAAGATATATGCGGCTCTCTACTCCTCGTACTCCTTTTATAAAAGACCGTGTGATGCAAATGCCGGCATCAGTTACTCCTTTGCTGCGTTTTCCTTTATTTTGGCTTTCATGTCATAATTTGCCTGCTTCACTTTATCGTTGGCTGTGTAAATACGCTCATCGGCATGATGGATATTTCGTGACATACTTTCATCCGTGGGAATTTTATCCGTTAAATGAACACCCGGAATGGAAACTGCCATTTATTATAAGGAATCATGCAGGAGAAGGAATGGAAAAAAGGCTGGATGCTTTCATTCGATATTTTAAGAAGCGGGACATCGTTTTTGGACGGTTCTTTGATTATTTAGAGAAAGGTAAGTAAGGAATAAAATTGGGTGAGTATGAGGAAAAATATGCAAATTCTAACTAGGTATTCTGCACTGTTCATTGTCGTTGTAACAATTCTTTTAGGTATTTTATATATTCTTGGCAGTAGGGAAAATTGCGCTGTCGGTTTGTCTCTTTTGTTTGGTCTTATAACTCTATGGGTGATAGGCAGGGTTGGATTGCTGGCTTTTCATATTCTCTTTCACAAAAGGCCTGGTGCTCTGAGTGATACGGGAAAAGTAGAATCGGTAGATATCATATTACCTTGTTATAATCCATATCAAGGATGGGAGCAAACGATGATTGAGCAGCATAAGGAACTGGAGAATTTAATGCATGATTATGAGTTTCGGTTAATTGTAGTAAATGATGGTTCGAAAAGAGGTTTTACGAAAGAGGCAGTAGAAAGGCTGAAAGTAGCTCTGCCTGATACCATTATAGTAGACAACAAGAATAATCAAGGCAAAGGAGGAGCAGTTCGTGACGGATTAAAATACTCCGATTCGAAATTGACTTTATATACGGATTATGACTTTCCATATCAGACTGAATCGATTTGTAGAGTGATTGAATGTTTGAAAGCAGGATACGATGTGGTTATAGCACGTAGAAATCGAACCTATTATTCGCAACTTTCTACTCGAAGAAAACTAGCCAGTCATGCCTCTCGCTTTCTCAACTTTATGCTGCTGGGATTGACTTATACGGATACGCAAGGTGGCTTGAAAGGTTTCAATCGCAAAGGGAAAGGCTTTCTCGCTTCTACGCGAATCAAGCAATTTCTGTTTGATACAGAATTTATTTATAAAGCTTCTTTGGATGATACCACTTACATAAAAGAGGTTTTTGTAGACTTGAGAAATGAAGTAATGCTGCCTGATATGAAGAAAGGAGTATTTTTGAATGAACTTAAAAACTTATTTATGATATGTTGGAGAGGTTGAAAAGATATATACAAAATCCTGTATTCTTGTTTATTCTATGGATGGCCGTTGCACTTGTATGCAGCTTAATGTTGATACCCAAAGAAACGTATAGTAATTATATTACTTTTAGCCAGGCTTTCTGGCATACGATATCTTCCCTTCCTTTGTACATTTATTATCCTGAAGAACAAAGGGATCTTTTTTTGTATGGTATCTCTTTTACAACACTAATTTCTCCCTTTGCTCTTCTGCCTAGACAAGTTGGTATGGTGCTTTGGTGTCTGGCAAATTGTGGTTTTCTTTATTGGGCAATTAAGAAACTGGATTTAAAGAAGTGGCAGTTTGCTGTAGTTATATTGATTTCTGTCAATGATGTTTTCACGTCAGTCTTATCGCAGCAATATAGCATAGGTATTACGGCTATGATTATATTCTCGTATGTGCTGATCGAGAAAGAAAAGGATTTTTGGGCTGCTTTGATGATTGTATTAGGAACTATGACCAAACTTTATGGGATAGTCGGACTGGCTTTCTTTTTATTCTCGAAACATAAAATGAAACTCACCGGCGGATTAGTCTTTTGGGCAGTGATCGTTTTTCTGCTTCCGATGCTCTATGCTTCTCCGGAATATGTCGTTCATTCGTATAAGGAATGGTTCGATGTGCTTGTCTATAAGAATGGGCTGAATCAGTTTAGCATCAATCAAAACATATCTTTGCTGGGTATGTTACATCGGATAACGGGAGCCTCATTCAGCGATTTATGGATAATCGTGCCCGGAATGATTTTGTTTGCCCTTCCTTATTTACGCATCCGGCAATATCAATATGAATCTTTCAGATTCTTATTTTTGTCTTCTGCGCTTTTGTTTATGGTACTGTTCAGTACCGGAACGGAAACTTATGGCTATCTGACTGCTATGGTTGCTGTTGGAGTCTGGTATGTAAAGACACCGACAAAAGCTGCCACACCGATATTGAATCTGTCATTGCTTATATTCTGTATTCTACTGACTTCTTTGTCTACTACCGATCTTTTTCCAAGATTTATAAGAGCGGAATATGTGAAACCTTATGCTCTGAAGGCTCTGCCTTGTACCTTGATATGGCTGAAAATAGTGTGGGAACAACTGACTCAGGACTTTGCGCGTCCATCTGACTGAATGAAAATGAAACATCTGAACTGAACTATAAAACTAAAACTACTTACTAATGGAAATTGTAAAATCAGTATTTCAATCGAAGAGTAAACGCTACCAGTTTATTCGTTATTGTACGGTGGGAACGTTGGCTGCCGGAATACATTATGGGGTTTATTATCTGTTGCAGGAATACGAAATGACCAACTTGAATATTGCCTACACGATAGGCTATGTGACGAGTTTTATCTGTAATTTCTTTCTGACTTCTTATTTCACGTTCCGTAGCAACCCTTCTTTGAAAAGGGCTTTGGGATTTGGAGGCAGCCATTTGGTGAACTATCTGATACATATGGGATTGTTCAATTTGTTCCTCTATTTGAATGTAGATCAGGAGATAGCTCCCTTGTGTGTACTCGCTGTGGCTGTTCCCGCTAATTTTCTGATGCTCCGCTTTGTGTTTAAACATAAGAAGGAACAGGCTGCTGATCAAGTCGCAGAATAGACTTCCCGGCTATTATTTTCTGCCGAAGTCTGCCGGAATCTCTCCCCACACTTTGGTTTCCCATTTAAGAATACGGGTGGTGTAAGTGTTCTCCCTGAGCCACTTCTCTGCCCGTTCTATCACTGTGAAGAGTTCTTCAGTCTCTTCATTCCGCGGAAGTTTGGTTTTGCATTTTTTCTGTCGCACCCAGCTGATGGCATTCACGCTGTCGCTATAAATGGGCATATCAAATCCTTTCTGTTTCAGCAACGCCAGTCCGTGCACGATGGCCAGAAACTCTCCGATATTGTTTGTACCTTTCATCGGGCCGAAATGAAAAATTTCCTGGCGGCTTGCCACGTGTACTCCCCGATACTCCATCGGACCGGGATTGCCACTGCACGCAGCATCGACTGCCAGACTATTGTCAATGACGGAAGCAGGCAGTGTATCGGAACCGGTTCGGGCAGCTTCCGTTTTTTTCTTCGCATTCTTGCCGATGTAGGCGTAAGGTGACGAGGCCAGTGCACGTTCCGCCTCTTCGCGGGTGTCGAACGATTTGTACTTTGCACCTTCATAACCCTTGATCTGGAGCTGGCAATCCGTCCAGGAAGCATATACTCCCGGCGTCACTCCTTCCCATACTACGTAGAACTTTTCTTTAGCCATTTTCTGATAATGAATGATTATGTCAACAGCATTGACGGTGCGAAGGTACAAATATATTCCGGAATCGAACAAGTTGGCAGAGAAGCTTGTTCTAATTTATAAGGAGTTTAAGAAAATAAAATTAAGAAAGGAGCCATTATGGAAAGAACTTTTAGTGAAGCTTTGAAGAATCGTCGGACTTATTATTCGATTACCGACCAGTCACCTATTCCGGATCAGGAGATAGAATGCATTATCAATCTGGCTGTGAGACACGTGCCGTCGGCATTCAATTCTCAGTCTACCCGTGTGGTGCTTCTTTTGGGCAAATCTCATAAAAAGTTATGGAACATTGTAAAAGATGCGTTGAGGAAGATTGTGCCGGGAGAAGCGTTTGCGAAAACCGAAGAAAAGATTGACAATTCCTTTGCCTGTGGATATGGTACGGTGTTGTTCTTTGAAGATCAGAAGGTGGTGAAGGGGCTTCAGGAAGCTTTCCCGTCTTATCAGGAGAATTTCCCTGGATGGTCATTACAAACCTCAGCGATGCATCAGCTGGCTGTTTGGGTCATGCTTGAAGATGTGGGCTTCGGTGCTTCCTTGCAACATTATAATCCGTTGATTGATGATGAGGTGCGTCGGGCATGGAATTTGCCTGCACATTGGCATCTGATTGCGGAAATGCCGTTTGGAGTGCCCGTCAATAAGCCGGGAGAAAAAGAGTTCCAGCCACTGGAAGAACGGATAAAAGTTTTTAAATAATAGAGAATCATTCTTCATTATTCATTAAATGATTAATTTTGTGAGCAAAATTAATCATTTATGGTTCGTATCTTCCTTACCGGCTATATGGGTGCCGGAAAAACTACTTTGGGCAAGGCTTTTGCCCGCAAACTGAATATCCCGTTCATTGATCTGGACTGGTATATCGAAGAACGTTTTCATAAAACTGTCGGAGAACTATTTACGGAACGGGGTGAAGCCGGATTTCGTGAGTTGGAAAGAAACATGCTTCATGAGGTAGCTGAGTTTGAGAACGTCGTTATCTCTACAGGCGGGGGGGCACCCTGCTTTTTTGACAATATGGAGTTTATGAACCGGACGGGGAAAACCGTTTTCTTGAATGTACATCCCGATGTGCTGTTCAGACGCTTGCGTATTGCCAAGCAGCAACGTCCCATTCTTCAGGGAAAGGAAGATGATGAATTAATGGATTTCATCATTCAGGCGCTTGAAAAGCGTGCACCTTTTTATACGCAGGCGCAATATATCTTTAATGCGGACGAACTGGAAGACCGATGGCAGATTGAATCGTCTGTGCAACGCCTGCAGGAACTGCTGGAAATATAAATTAAGACCGGTTATATAGACCAATTGAAAGAAATAATATCCAATTAATTGGCAGCCTGTAGATAAATCTGTATTTTTGCCATCCAATTATTTACTAAAAACACTGAATAACAGAAAATGAGAAAGTGGCGTATTGAAGATTCTGAAGAACTCTACAACATTACGGGTTGGGGTACTTCGTACTTTAGTATTAATGACGCAGGTCATGTTGTTGTTACACCGCGGAGAGATGGAGTGACCGTCGACCTGAAGGAACTGGTTGACGAGTTACAATTGCGGGATGTGGCATCTCCCATGCTGTTGCGTTTCCCGGATATTCTGGACAACCGTATTGAAAAGATGTCTTCCTGTTTTAAGCAGGCTGCCGAAGAGTACGGTTATAAAGCTGAGAATTTTATCATCTATCCCATTAAGGTCAACCAGATGCGTCCTGTGGTAGAAGAGATTATCAGCCACGGAAAGAAATTCAATCTCGGACTGGAAGCCGGTTCCAAACCGGAACTTCATGCGGTGATTGCCGTCAATACGGATTCTGACTCATTGATTGTTTGTAACGGCTATAAAGACGAAAGTTATATCGAACTGGCACTCCTTGCCCAAAAGATGGGCAAACGTATCTTCCTCGTAGTAGAGAAGATGAACGAACTGAAACTGATAGCCAAAATGGCGAAGCAGTTGAATGTGCAGCCCAATATCGGTATTCGTATTAAACTGGCTTCTTCCGGCAGTGGAAAATGGGAAGAATCGGGCGGTGATGCCAGCAAGTTCGGTCTGACTTCCAGCGAACTGCTCGAAGCGCTTGACTTTATGGAAAGCAAGGGCTTGAAAGATTGCCTGAAACTGATTCATTTCCATATTGGCAGCCAGGTGACGAAGATTCGTCGCATTAAGACGGCTTTGCGCGAAGCTTCTCAATTTTACGTGCAGCTTCACTCTATGGGATTCAATGTGGAGTTTGTGGACATCGGCGGCGGACTGGGCGTTGATTATGACGGAACCCGTTCTTCCAATAGTGAAGGTAGTGTAAACTATTCCATTCAGGAATATGTGAATGACTCCATTTCTACATTGGTAGATGTCAGCGATAAAAACGGCATCCCGCATCCGAACATCATTACCGAGAGCGGACGGGCATTGACGGCTCATCACTCTGTCTTGATCTTCGAGGTGCTCGAAACAGCTACTCTTCCGGAATGGGATGATGAAGAGGAAATCGCTCCGGATGCACATGAGCTTGTGCAGGAACTGTACAGTATCTGGGATTCGTTGAACCAGAATAAGATGCTGGAAGCATGGCATGATGCACAACAGATTCGGGAAGAAGCGCTCGACTTGTTCAGTCATGGTATTGTGGATTTGAAGACCCGTGCTCAGATCGAGCGTTTGTATTGGTCCATTACGCGGGAAATTAATCAGATCGCCGGAGGCTTGAAACATGCGCCGGATGAATTCCGGGGATTGTCCAAGTTGCTGGCGGATAAATATTTTTGTAATTTCTCATTGTTCCAGTCCTTGCCCGACTCTTGGGCGATTGATCAGATATTTCCGATTATGCCTATTCAGCGGTTGGATGAGAAGCCGGAGCGTTCGGCTACCCTGCAGGATATCACCTGTGATTCGGACGGAAAGATTGCAAATTTCATTTCTACCCGGAATGTGGCTCATTATCTGCCTGTGCATAGTCTGAAGAAAACAGAACCTTACTATCTGGCTGTTTTCCTGGTCGGAGCTTATCAGGAGATTCTGGGAGATATGCATAATCTGTTTGGAGATACGAATGCTGTTCACGTTTCTGTGAATGAAAAGGGATATAATATCGAACAGATTATTGATGGTGAGACAGTAGCGGAAGTGTTGGATTACGTACAATATAATCCTAAAAAACTGGTACGTACCCTTGAAACATGGGTGACCAAGTCTGTAAAAGAAGGAAAGATATCGTTGGAAGAGGGTAAAGAGTTTCTGTCCAACTATCGTTCGGGACTTTACGGCTATACTTACTTAGAATAACCGGCAAGGTGCCGGAGCCGAGTTCTCCATTCGGCAAACTTATTAGAATTGAATAAAAAATGAGGGAAAAACTAACTGTAATTAAGGTGGGTGGAAAAATCGTAGAAGAGGAAGCCACCCTTCTTCAGTTGTTGAATGACTTTGCCGCCATCAGCGGACATAAAGTGCTGGTTCACGGCGGCGGTCGCTCGGCAACAAAGATTGCCGCACAACTAGGTATTGAAAGCAAAATGGTAAATGGTCGTCGTATTACCGATGCGGAAACGTTGAAAGTGGTAACGATGGTGTATGGTGGTCTGGTAAACAAGAATATTGTTGCCGGGTTGCAGGCCCGTGGAGTGAACGCTCTTGGACTGACCGGGGCGGATATGAATGTGATCCGATCGGTAAAGCGTCCGGTGAAAGAGGTTGATTATGGTTTCGTGGGCGATGTGGAGAAGGTAGATGCTTCTTTGCTGGCTGATCTGATTCATAAAGGAGTGGTGCCCGTGATGGCACCGTTGACACACGATGGTCAAGGTAATATGCTGAATACAAATGCGGATACCATTGCCGGAGAGACGGCAAAGGCTTTGTCGGCGCTGTTTGACGTGACGCTGGTGTACTGCTTCGAAAAGAAAGGTGTGCTGCGTGATGAGAATGATGACGATAGTGTGATCCCTGAGATTACCCGTGCCGAATTCGAACAATACGTTGCTGACGGCGTTATTCAAGGTGGCATGATTCCTAAGTTGGAGAATTCTTTTGAAGCAATTAATGCAGGAGTTACAGAAGTTGTAATTACCTTAGCATCAGCGATTAAAGACAACGAAGGAACGCGGATAAAAAAATAATTCAAAAAAAAGTAATGGGCGTCTGTAACTTTTCGTATCCCAGCCCGTCATTATTATAGAGATGCAAGAGATCAGCTTCCGAAACGATATTTTGCCGTTGAAGGATAAACTCTTTCGACTGGCGCTCAGAATAACCCTGGATAGGGCAGAAGCCGAGGATGTCGTTCAGGACACCATGATAAGGGTGTGGAACAAGCGTGATGAGTGGTCGCAATTTGAATCGGTTGAAGCCTATTGCCTGATAGTGGCAAAGAATCTGGCTATAGACCGGAGCCAGAAGAAAGAAGCTCAGAATGTGGAAATCACCCCCGAAATGGAGGAAGAACCTGATGCAAACAGTCCGTATGACCAGTTGGTTCATGATGAGAAAATGAACATTATCAATAGACTGGTGAACGAACTTCCCGAAAAACAGCGGCTTATCATGCAACTGAGGGACATTGAAGGTGAAAGCTATAAAAAAATTGCAACCCTGCTGAATCTGACAGAGGAACAAGTCAAAGTGAATCTCTTCAGAGCCAGGCAAAAGGTAAAACAAAGGTATTTAGAAATTGACGAATATGGATTATAAGGATATAGAACAGCTCCTGGAGCGATATTGGCAATGCGAAACTTCCGTGGAGGAGGAATCTGTGTTGCGCGACTTCTTCTCAAAGGAGGAAGTACCCGCTCATTTGCTCCGCTATAAAAACTTGTTTGTTTATCAGCAGGTTCAGCAGGAGGTAGGACTGGGCGAAGACTTTGACGCACGTATTCTGGCACAGGTGGAAACTCCGGTAGTGAAGGCAAAGCGTCTGACACTGACAGGAAGATTCATCCCCCTGTTCAAGGCCGCTGCTGTGATTGCAATCATCCTTTCATTAGGAAATGTAGCGCAACATTCTTTTTCCGGAGATGACGGAAGAGTATTGGCAACGGATACCATTGGCAAACAGGTGACCGCACCGTCGGTAGCTCTGTCAAATGAGCTGAAAGCAGATCAGGCATTGGCTGACAGCCTTGCGAAGATCAACAAGGTGCAGGTTATGAAAGAATAGACATTTTCATTTGCTTTAAACATATAATATAGTTAGTGTGCTTTAATTAAAACAACATCGAAAGCGAAACTGTGAAGTTTTCAATTCTCTCAAATTTTTATAATGAAACTAACTAAATAAATGGGCTACCGCGAGATGCAGTAGCCCTTTTATGTTTTTGGGATGTTTATGGATTTAGTCTAGTTTGCGGAGCTTCTTGTGAGGGAAATCAATAGCCTGAGGATTTCCTTTGTAAGCGACGTTGCCGCTTCCGCTGACGTGCCCGCCTAGTTTGCCGTTGACGAAGCAGCTGATGTTACCCGAACCTGAGATGCCTGCATATACGTCCGTAGCTTCCAGAGCGACAGCTTTGATGTTGCCGGATCCTGATATGTTGTACTTTGCTGCGTCTGTCATGCCGTCAAGGGTGATGTTGCCCGATCCGGAAATGCTTGCAGAGCAGGTCTTGCTGTCGATTTGTTTGAGCCTGACATCGCCCGAACCATGAATTGCGATGGCCAGATGCCCGGTATCGAATGTACTTCCTCCTAAATTACCCGAACCGTTGATCGTTACTTTAAGATCTCCCTCGGTGTGAATGCCGTTCGCAAAGAGAATGCCACCCGATCCGTTGAGTGTCAGTCCGTTCAGGTCCGGTGAGAAAACTTTGATCTCTAGTTTGCCCTTGTCGATGATATTGACATTCTTTTTAAATTTTATATTCAATGTTTTTCCGTTTACTTTTGTTTCCAGGAGTTCTACGATATTGTCCGAACCGTAAATCTCGATGCGGGAGGAGGAGTCTTGCTGGTAGATGATGTTGGCACTTCCGGACATGCTGATGTCATTGAAATGTTCCAGATTCTCTTTTTTGGTGATGTAGTTTTTACTGCCTTTCACAATAGGGCCATTAAAACAGGAGGTGGCGGAGAATATCAGAATTATTCCGAGCAGCCATGCAGTCAATGTGTTTCTTTTCATAATTGATAGTTGATTTTAATATGAGTTTATATGGATTAGACGTTGCGAGTTACTATAAAGTTGCATTGAATATCACTTTTTTCGCCACCGGCTTCTTTTTTTATTATTTTTGCAGCATCGGTTAAGGAGGAGAAAATGGATACAGTGATAGAAGATGATGAATTGGGAAGTTTGATAGTACGTGTCAATCCACGTGCCCGCAGTTTGGTGTTTCGTACCAAAAGCGATGCGGTCTACGTTTCTGTACCTCCCGGCACCACGACGAAAGAGGTGAAGCGTGCTATTGAGAATCTTCGTAGTAAGTTGCTGCTTTCCCGTCAGAAGGTTGCCCGTCCGTTGATTGACTTGGACTATAAGATTGATGCCGAGCATTTCAAACTATCTCTCATCTTAGGTGAAAAGGAGCAGTTTCTGGCTAATTCGCGATTGGGTGTCATGCAGATCGTTTGTCCGCCTCAAGCGGATTTTACTGATGAAAATTTACAGAACTGGTTGCGTAAAGTGATTGAAGAATCTTTGAGGCGGAATGCGAAAAGTATTCTTCCTCCTCGTTTGGAGCATCTTTCGGCGCAATGTGGATTGTCTTATGCCAGTGTGAAGATAAACTCCAGCCAGGGACGCTGGGGGAGTTGCTCGGCGAGAAAAAATATAAATCTGTCCTATTATCTTGTCCTGTTGCCCTCCCACCTGATCGACTATGTGCTTCTGCACGAGTTGTGCCATACTCGTGAGATGAATCACGGTGAGCGTTTCTGGGACTTGCTGAACCGGTTCACAGATGGCAAGGCCCTTGCTTTGCGTAAAGAATTGAAGAAGTATCGCACAGAGATATAAGATGCTTGGGATAAGGAACTCCTGATATTAAGCAGACTCTTATTTAGCAAGCTGTTTGATTCCGTCCGTTTCTTTTTCAAACTGATAAGTTCCTCCCTTCTCGCTGAGATCGAAAACGGATGCTATTTCCGTTTTATTGTCTACAATCATCAGTGCGCTTTGTTCTGCAAACCGACCGACCTCTACCGTAAAGGCTTCTTCCTGCATGACTTGATTGGCGATAAGGCTGTCATTGACGAATAGCGAAATGGAATCTCCGGCAAATCCTTTTACCAGGCTGATCGTATAAGTTTCAATATAATGTCGTTCTGCCTGGTTTTCCCGTTGCAGGCGTAAGCTCATATAAATGAAAATAACTACGACAAAAATGACGGCAAAAGCCAGAATGCCATTGCCGACCATAAACTGTTTGTTGGTGTTGAGATGATGTGCCATAGCCGTTGTATTTTTAATTATTGCGGTGTAAAGATACAATTATTTTTTGTATTACTAAGAATTTCATTATCTTAGCAACCAACATCCGTCTGAATTCAGGATTGTATCGGTGTCGTGGAGTGTGTAAACCTAAGTTGAATATATACAATAAAGATTATGGATCATGAAGTGTTTATTAGCTATTCAAGTGCCAATATACAGACGGCACAGGCAATATGTCATGCATTAGAAAGTAACAGGATCAAGTGTTGGATGGCTCCGCGTGACATAAGACCCGGAGCGGAGTATGGTGATATTATTGAAGAAGCTATTGTGACCTGTAAAGTGTTCCTGATTGTCTTTTCTGAAACGTCTCAAATATCCCGCTGGGTGCGTAGTGAACTGAATATTGGCTTTAGCAGCAATAAGCCTATTATACCTTTCCGCATAGATCCTACTGATCTGAAAGGGTCTATGAAACTGATGCTGAATGATAAACACTGGCTGAATGCTTATCCTAATCCGGAAGAGAAGTTTAGTGAGCTGGCTGCGGTCATACTTGATCTGTTGCAACATCCGGCTGTGGATACAATTTCACCTCCCGGCTTTCAACCGGCTTCGAATGTCGCTTCTGCAGACGGTAGTAATGCCGGTGCGCAGGGGTTATTCGGAAAACTGCTCAATCAGCTGTTCGTTAAGCGGAGAGTGAAAGTAACTTCTGATCATGCTGCCGAAATATTCCTGAATGGTGAGAGAAAAGGAAAACTGGATGCTTATGAAACTGGTAACTATTCTGTCAGTGAGGATTTCTATCAGCTGGAAGTTTATAGCTGTGAGTACGGGAAAAAAGTGAAATGTGAATATAGCGGATCTTTTTCCAATTCTTCGACAGTTATTATTTCTGTGGATATGGCTACGGCTGAAAAGCAATATCTGATGAAAGCTAAAAATATAACTTCCGGGCAGATCAATGATTTGGGAATTATCTTCCTGGATGAAGGAAAATTTGAAGATGCCCAGGAGTGTTTCCTGAAAGCTGCAAGTATGGGAGAAGCTGCCGCTGCTTATAATTTAGGAATGATGTACCATTTTGGCAAAGGGGTGGAAATAGATTACGATGTCGCGCGTGAATATTATGAAGAGGCGGTAAAGAGTGACTATCCGTTGGCGCTGAATAATTTGGGCTCAATTTATTATAACGGACATGGAGTGAGAAAAGACATTGCGAAATCGTTCCCATATTTTTGTCGTGCGGCAGAGAGAGGGGTGGAATCCGCTCAGTTTACGGTTGCTACCATGCTGTTTTACGGTCAGGGAGTGGCAGTAGATAAAGCCAAGGCTAAAAAGTGGTTCCAAAAAGCCGCAGCTCAAGGCTGTAAGGATTCTCAAAACTATCTGAATTCCTGGGTTGATGATTAGATATTGGTGTTTGTGCCTGATATACGACTGTTAATTCATACTTTTTTTCTTTAATGTTTTGTAGTCGAATAGATTATTTATATCTTTGCAACCGAAATGGATGAAAGGTGGAGGGGCGATTAAGCTCCTTTTTTTGTTCTTATATAGTTAATAAATGATAGAAAAGAAAACTGTTTGTCAGATTGTTGAAGAGTGGCTGGAAGGAAAAGACTACTTTCTGGTAGAGGTGACCGTGAGCCCGGATGACAAGATCGTGGTCGAAATAGACCACGCAGAAGGAGTTTGGATTGAAGACTGCGTAGAGCTTAGCCGTTTTATCGAGTCGAAACTGAACCGTGAAGAGGAAGATTATGAACTGGAAGTGGGTTCTGCCGGTATCGGACAACCCTTTAAAGTGCTGCAACAGTATTACATCCACATCGGACAAGAAGTGGAAGTAGTGACCAGAGACGGACGTAAACTGGCAGGTATCCTGAAAGATGCCGATGAAGAGAAGTTTACGGTAGGCGTAGAGAAGAAGGTAAAACTCGAAGGTTCCAAGCGTCCGAAGCTGATCGAAGAGGACGAAACCTTCACTTATGAGCAAATAAAATATACTAAATACTTAATTAGCTTTAAATAGTTATGGC
>OWIO01000364.1_pt1 | contig 42502 bp, 36 predicted proteins | sample 1733011 | NCBI WGS metagenome assembly OWIO01 (sample SAMN05065779, study PRJEB22554) | human gut metagenome | biome: ENVO:2100002; feature: ENVO:00000062; material: ENVO:00002003 | host: Homo sapiens | place: USA | reverse complement strand
CCTGCGGGGGCGAATGCCCCCGCAGAGTTCCGGCTGCGCCGGAACGTGCGCCCCAGGGATCCGACTCCAACCCTATCTGCATAAAGCCATGGGCTGCGCGAATAAGGAAAAGCGCAGAATGCAGGATTAGCCAATCTTTTCGATCTTAAGAGAACTGACAATAAACTTATAGCCAGCCTCCTCAAGGTACCGATGGGTGCGGATGCTTGTATTGTATTCACCGCCATATTTCCATGAAAACACATCTACCTGTCTATCGATGTGCTGCTCGATCAATCGCTTTGCATCTACAATTTCGTGCTGGAGCATTTCAGGGGAGGCATTCAGCTGCAGCTCTGCATGGCTTCCTGTATGGCAGCAGATCTCGTGATGCTTGGAAAGCTCTTGTATTTCACACCAGTTGAGCGCATAACGACCATCGGTATACTCATCGGCACAAATATCTGCCAGCTCATGTGCCTGTGCATAGGAAAGCTGCTTGCCTGAGGGTATATCTATGAAAAAAGCAGGAATGAAAAACCAACCGCAGAAACCATATTTCTCCAATAATGGATACATTACGTCATACTGATTGCGTAATCCGTCAAATAGGGCAATAACGAGTCCCGGCTTTTTCTTTGGCCATTTACGGGTTTCAAAAAAGCGGTCAAGGTCTTCTGTGGTAACAGGGCAGAAATGTTCTGCATATGCGGCGATTTCATTTTCAAATCGATCCGCATCCATAGAGGCAGTGTTTTGATACTGGATCATACGGATGTAGGAATTCGTAACCAAATAGCGGAACATTTCTAACGTGCGCCTATCTCTGGTAAGGGATTCGGCGAATTTTTTAATATCCAGGTTACTCATGGCAGGCCTCCTGCAAGCTCAAATGCTTTTCCAGGTACATTCTTATAACTTCCGAATGGGTTTTCAATTCCGGTTCATTCTCATTATTTTCCGGAGGGACGCTTAAGAAGCAATGGGAAGCCAAGGCTCGCATGGCTCTCTCAATGGGGGCTTCATCCGATTCATCTACTTCCTGTTCGTACAGATTGGTGTATAGCGCAGCACCGACAGCCAGCAGCAGACCCATAGATGGATCCGCTTCTGCAGATTCGCAGGGTTCCTTATCCCACAAACCGAAATCTTCCAGGCCAAGATACATGGGAATACCGATTTCCTCCGGATTTTCCTTACGGCAACGCATGATGCGCTCCTTAAAGGAACTGAGCTCATCTGCACCAATGCGGCGGAATACATCTTCAATGCTGTCATCTACCCCATCGCTGTCATAGAAGTCCAGCTGATCCAGATTCCATGCGGCAATGCGCATGCGAACACGGCGGGCGGTAAACAGAACGATCAGCAGGCAAATCCCTTCCGAAACAAGGAAAGAGAACCATATGCCGGTTACGCCCCAGAAAAATGCACATACAAACGCGGAAAGAACGGGAATAAGAATACCACGCAGCAGGGAAACCCAGAATGCCTCACTGGTTGCCTGGACGGATTCAAAATAGGCATTAAATGCAAGGGTCACGCCTGCCATCAGGTAACACGGAAAGACAATGCGGATCCCGTTTCGACTCATAGCAAGGAACGCCTGGTCAAAGGAGTTAACCAGTATGCGGACGAGCAGATCAGGAAAGAGTTCACCTACGAGAACATAAATACCGGCAAGTACAAGGGAGGCAATCACGCCGGCACGAAGAAAACTGCGTACCCGGTGATTTTTTCCGGCTCCGTCATTGTAGCTGATAAGGGGCTGCATCGTGCTGGCCACACCGGAAAGTGTGTTAAGAATAACGGTGCCGAAGTTGGCGATAACACCGTATGCCGCCACAGCCAGTTCGCCTGCCTGAGGAAGGGCAACGAGGATCATGTTGATGACCAGAACGATCAGGGCTCCTGAAAGTTCACGAAGGCAGCTGGAGGCACCTATGCCGATGACCTTTCCAAGCTCCTTTACATCTGGTTTGCACTGCCAGAGATGCAGGCCGGAGCCCTTTCGAAATGTGCCGGCAAATAATATCAAAGTGGTTGCGGCAACTCCAATACCGGTGGCAAGGGAGGCGCCCCACATACCCCAGTTAAACAGGGTGATAAACAGTATATCCAGCACAACGTTGATGCCTACACCGATGCTGTTGCCGATAGCTGCCAGGCGTGGTGCCATGTCATTTCGCAGAAAATGCGTAAAGAACATTTCATACATGTAAAATGGCGCCAAAACGAACACGTAATACAGATAATCTACAGCGCCCTGGCGGTAACTGCCTACTGCACCCAGAAAAGTGGCAAGAGGTTCCAGAAACAAAAGCCCCACCGCCATGATAACGATCCCTACAAAGGTACAGGCAAGAAGCGAAGCGCCATAGATGCTTTTGGCGCGGCGCTCCTGTTGTTCTCCAAGGGAAGAAGAATACAGGTTTGCACCGCCAGCACCAAAAAGACTTCCTAGTGCGTAAAGAAAACCTGTGACCGGAACCGCTATGTTAAGGGAAGCCAGGCCCAATTCGCCGATACTTTGTCCCACACAGATGGTATCAACAAAAAAGTTAAGAGAAATAAGCAGAGAAGCGGGAACGGTAGAAATCAGGTAACGCCAAAACAGCTTACCGGGATTATCCGCTAATAAATCCAATTTCATATAAACCTCCGTAATTTATTTGTAAAAATGTATTAAAATACAAATAACGGACGGGGGTAGTATTGGAAATAGTTTTTCTTTTTTTGCGCGCAGAAAGGCGAGGAGGGGTCTTTGAAGAAAGAATTTAAGGGGTGATCATGCAGTCAGGCATAACCGGTTTTTTTGATACGGAAATACAGCGTGAAAAGGGAAAAGACAGAGGAAGTGGAAGGGGAACCGATGGTGCATCCGCGCATGTTCGGGATGCGGTTAAGCGTACACATAAAATTCCTTTCTGGTTTATAGTGCAAAAACACTATGTTTTGTTAAAACCATTTTTACGGTAGCAGACAAAATATATATTGTCAAGGGGGATTTGCAAGATTTTCAATTGCGGGATAAAGAGACCGTGTGCTACAATAGCACCATGTCATGCGCAAGGGAGAGCCAATGAAAGCACGATCTTTTCTTTGTAAAATCAAGGATGTCAAGCTTACAAGCAAATTATTGGCCCTGTATGTGGTTATGATCCTGCTGTTTGTAGGCAGCACCGTACTGTATTATTGCGGAAGTTATGATGCCCTTGTACGGGAGGGGCAGATGCTGTCAGACATACTGGTCAAGCAAACAAAAAGCTCTCTCGCCACGTCCATGGACAACATAATGCGGGCGATTTTTGATACCTACAACGTTCGGCTGCTGTCCAGCTGCCTACCCGGGCGAGATGCGAACGAGAACTATTATGCCTATGCGTATTCGGTTCAAAACTCATTGATCGAATTTCTGTCTTTGGCAGACAATGTAAACTGGATCGTTGCGGTAGATGCAAACGACGAAGCTTTTTACAGCAGCCGCAGGTTTTCTCCGAGGATCAACTATGCGTATCGTGAAAATCTTCAGCGGGATAAAGCAGACTGCATGAACTTCCAGGGGCGGCTGTTGTGGCGGCGGCAGGAGGACGGCACTATCAATGTCAGTCGGATGCTTTTTGCATTGCCCTCCATGCGCTATACCGGATATGTGATTGTCAATATAGACGCTGATGTATTCGGACAGGATGCACAGCCGCTGGCCAATGCAGGCTCCATTGTATTTGATTCCTATGGGACGCCCATGCTGTATACCCTGAATGATTCCATGCTGCCGCTTCTGGAACTGGATCCGGGATCCAGGAACGATCCAGCCATAGACACACAAACTTATTCGCTAAGCTGGGAATCTATTACCAACAGCAGCCTGTGGCTTTGCCAAATTGTGAATCTGGGGTATGCGCCTCAGGAAATGCGGCGGCTGATCGGAATGTATGTTACCGCATGCTCAGGCATTTTGCTGTTGGCATCTTCGGTGATGCTGGCAATTTTCCGGCAAATCAAGCGCAACATAACCACGGTGCAAAACGGCATAACAGCGATTGCCTCAGGAGATCTGAACTGCGTGATCGTCCCCGATGCCATGGATGAGATCGGCATGATCGGCAATTCTATCAATTCGATGGCTGGAAACATCAAGGAACTCATGCGAAAAGTGGAAGAGGAGTCTCTTTTGAGACGTCAGGCTGAATACAGCCAGCTTGAATTTCAATATAGCGCCCTACAGGCGCAGATCAATCCGCACTTTTTGTTCAATGCGCTGGAATCCATCAGCGGATTGGCAAAGCTGAACAACGATATGCAAACCAGTCATGCCACACAATGTCTGGCGGGGATATTCCGGCAGAATCTGGAGCGTGCAGGAAGCCTGTGTCCGTTTATAGATGAGATCCAGTATATCCGGATGTATCTTGAAATGTACAAGATCATGTATCCGCAGCATCTCCGATATGTTATCGAACATGATCCGGACATGGATGACATTGCGGTTCCTGCCTTTTTGCTGCAGCCCATCGTGGAAAATGCGATCGTTCATGGGATCAGTCCCAAGGCAGAGGGCGGATGCGTTCGGATCACAACGGGATTTAATGGGGAGCGATTGATAATTCAGGTTGAGGATGATGGATGTGGATTTTCACAGGAACGTTTGGCAGCCGTTTTTGCTCATAAGTCGGATGAAGCGGGACGTAAGCCCAGGATCGGTCTATATAATGTGCAGCAGCGTATACAGCTTTTTTATGGACCGGAGTATGGAATAGAAATCCAAACGGAAGAAGGAAAAGGCACTGTTTGCAAAATAAGTTTGCCGGTGTGAGAGGATATGCTGTCTATGTGGAAAGTCGCAATTTTTGATGATAATCAGGTCGTAGTGGATGCTCTGTGCCGGTCCATAGATTGGAAGAGCATAAATTGCAGCATCTGCGGTGTGGCTTCAAACGGCACAGATGCACTTGCAGTTATTAACAACGCCCAGCCGAATATTGTGATCACGGATATTCTGATGCCAGGATTTTCCGGGCTTGAGTTGGCGGCTATGGCCAAGAAAACGCATCAGTCAACAAAGTTTATCATTATCACAGGATTCAGCAATGCAAAATTTGCGCGCCAGTCCGTACGGCTAAGCGTGTTTGATTATATCAGCAAACCGGTTGACAATGAGGAGATAGTAAAAGTGGTTCTGGAGGCCATAGATGCATTGCGTCAGGACAACAATTCTTTGCAAAAGGAACCGGATGATGTGGTAGAAGCAGCGTTATCCGCCGTTTACGGCAAAATTGGCAGCTATTCCAAACTCACCTCTGATGTGATCCGCTATGTCAACGAAAACTATAGCCAGCCGAAGATAAGCCTTCAGGCAACGGCAGCGGAGTTTTTTGTATCCCCTTCGTATCTTTCCGGCCACTTCAAGGAAGAAACCGGTATAGGGTTCATTTCATTTCTGACCATGGTGCGGCTGGTTCAGGCAAAAAAACAGCTTGAAAGCGGGCATGCATCCATTTCACAGGTTGCATATCAGGTAGGGTATAAAGACTACAGTTACTTTTTTCAGGTGTTCAAAAAATACTATGGATATGCTCCCGGCCATTTTATAAATTGAGCGGTGGGTAAATTGATTAAACGTAAAACAGCGCAGCAATATGCTGCGCTGTTTTACGTTTGACTCAGGAGAACAATGACGATACCGGAAAAAGGGAAGCGTCTGCGGCATGCCGGAAAATAAAAAGGCATAGGCAAACCCTGGACCGTTCCCCGTCCAACGGACGAAGAAAGAAAAGCCCTGTTGAAGAATAAGTATAGTCTACGCGGCCTTGCCCCGAATTTCAAGCGGGGTAAGGCCGTTTTTGAGCGAAATACGCTCAAAATTGTAGAAATGGATGTACTCGGCAACGAGCTGTTCCACCTCGGCGCGCGAGGAGAAGCGGGCGCGGTACAGGCATTCCGTCTTCAAGGTACCAAAGAAGTTTTCCATCGCCGCGTTGTCGTAAGGACATCCGGGGCTGGACATCGACGGCGAAACGTGGTATGCCTGTGTCAGGTCGAAGTATGCTTTGGAGGTGTATTGAGACCCCTGGTCACTGTGGAGGGCGAGTCCATCAGTGACCTTTTCCTGTTGTAAGGTTTCACGGATGGCGTCAGTGACCAGAGAGGAAGACATTTCGGAGCCGATCTTCCAGTTCAGCACGACCTTCCCACACAGATCGAGCACAGCGCACATATACAGCATACCGCCCGGAATCGGAATGTAGGTAATATCCATAACCCAGAACTGATTGGGCCGCGGCTGATCGAAGCGGCGATTCAGCAGGTTGGGGTATTTATGCACAGCCTGCTGGTAACGGGTATAGGGTCGGCGGCGACGAACGACAGACAACAGATTCAGCTTGCGCATCAGTCGCAGAATCGCCTTGAGGTTCACTTCTTTCCCGGTCTGGCGCTGGATCCAGCGCCGAACGCGGCGAATGCCATAGGTCTGTTTGCACTTTTTCTGACAGTCCACAATCAAATCTGCCAGCCACTGATTCTTTGCACCCCGTTCCTGCCGCTTTCGCCACGCATAGTATCCGCTGCGGCTCACCTCGAAGACCTCGCACATGGCCTCGACGCTGTACTTCCCGCGGAAGCGTTCCATGACTCGATACTTCAGCTTCACCTCCTTCCAGCTTCGGACAGAAAATTTCGCAGCAACTCCACCTGCATTCGCAGCTTCACGAGTTCCTTGTGCTGTCTGATCTCTTCGCTGGCCGCTTCCTTGCGCGGCCGTCCCTTGGGACGCGGGACATATCCCGCCGCCACCATCCGTTCCTTTCGATTTTGACGGTTGATGAGCCCCTTTACCTGCTTCAGGCTCAGACCATAGCTCTCGCCAATCGCACGATTTGTCTCCCCCGCGGCCTTTCTGGCTCGGATAACGTCGGTCAATTCCTCTATCTTCGTGTATTTTCTCGCCATGCATTTGACCTCCTGTCGTATTTCTTATTCTACAACAGGAGGTCTCTTTTTTCTATTGTCCGTTCTTGGGGGAACAGTCCAGTTTTAAGCGAGACTGCTTTTTAGATAAAATAACTTTTTAAGGTGAAAAAAACTAATATTTGCAGCAAAAAAATGAATTGTGTGGAAATCGACCGAAACGTAAAATAAAAGAAAGGAGGTCGCTGGTAAAAAAATAACTGGGATAAAATAAAAGGGAGGAAAATTCATGAAAAAAGTCAAGCTTGTAGCTATGTTCCTTGCAATGGTGCTGGTACTTGGAAGCCTGGTAGGTTGTGCGCAAAAACAAGTGGATAAGCAAGACGATGCGCAGGAAACCGTATCGATCACCATCATGCACTATATGGGCGAACAATCGAAGCGTGAAACGCTGAACGCGATTGTAGAAGCATTTGAAAAAGCAAATCCCGGCATTAAGGTCAAACTTGAACAGATCGATTCCAGTGAAGTATATCAAACCTATCAGACCCGTTTTAACACCGGCGATGCTCCTGATGTGCTGTTTGGAAGTCCCCGCGAAATGATTGAATTTGTAGAAGCAGGGCTGTTTATGGATCTGACCGGCGCAGATTTTCTGGATAAAATCGTGGATGAAGTACTGGAAGAAACCACGGTGGACGGAAAGTATTACGCGGTTCCCATCGATGTACAGATCAAGGGCGTGTTTTATAACAAAAACATGTTTGCTGCCCAGAATCTGAATGTGCCCACTACGTTGGATGAATTCAAAGCCGTACTGACAGCGTTCAACGATGCAGGTATTACCCCGCTGATCCATGACTATGCCTTTACCTGGGCTCCCTATCATGAGTTGGATACCATACTGACCTCCATGTGCGCAACCCGCGGAGGCGGCAATCTGCTGATGGATTCTCAGAACGGTGTGGCGCAGCTGACCGGTAATGACACAGCGCTGGAAGCTGCGACCATGTGGAACCTGATCGCCTCTTACAAGGAGGATCAGGATCTGACCATGGATCAGCCCACGGCAGTTGAGCGTTTTGCCGCAGGGGATCGCCCCATGTTTATCAATGGCGGCTGGATCTATGCAGATGTTGTAGCTGCGTCCGAGGACGAGTTTGGGTTCTTTCCGGTTCCGTGGAGCAACACGGCCAGCGAGAATAAGCTGGAAGTTGCTTTGGACGATGCCTTTATTGTTAACAACACGACCCAGCATAAAGACGAAGTATTTGCATTCCTTTCTTACATGATGAGCGATGAAGCCGCCGAAATGTGGATGACCGGAACAAAGCTCATGAGCAGTTCTAAAAATGCGGATGCAAATAATGCAGACCCCTATGTGCAGGCGATAAAATCCTATATTGATGCCGGAAATATTGCGGCAAAGGCAAACGTTCCGGATTACACCGCCGCATACAGCGATGCGCAGATCAGCGTGATGCAGTCATACATTGTGCAGAATCTGAATGACCCGGCACTCTTCTTAAAGATGCTGGATGATGAGATCGCTCTCTGCAACAAATAAGGAAGAAAACAACCGTAATAAAAACATTTGCGGCACCGCTCGCAGCCCCCATTGGCAACCCGTGCGGTGCCGTACATTTTAGGAATATGCGTGTATGAAAACAAAAGCAAGTCGAAAAAATGCAATAAGGAAAAAACTGGTGGATTTTTCCTTTCTGTTCCCGGTTCTGTTCATGTTTATAGCCTTTGTTGTTCTTCCGTTTATCTGGGGGATACCCCTTTCCCTTACGGATTGGGACGGCTTGAGCGCAGTGAAAAATTTTATTGGGCTGAACAACTATATCAACATATTTTCGGATCCGCACATTCCTAATGCCCTAAAAAATACATGCGTATTTGCGGTCTTAACGCTGGTCATTTCCAATGTGCTGGGGCTGCTCATTGCCATGCTGCTTCAAAAAAGCAACAGGATCAACAATATTACCAGAACCGTTGTTTTTATGCCCTATTGCCTCAGCATGATACTCCAGTCATACGTATGGAAATACATGTACAGCGATGTTCTATACGGGCTGCTGTCCATTCCCAACCCGTTGGGCAGTCAATTTTGGGCTATTATCGGTATTTCTTTTATTTGCATCTGGGCAGATACCGGGTATTGCATGATCATATACGTGGCGGCCTTACAGGGGATTTCTAAAGATTACTATGAGGCCGCAGAAATTGCGGGAGCAAACAAATGGCAGCAATTCTGGCAGATCACGCTGCCTATGCTCTGGCCGGCCGTTGTATCCAATGTGATCATTTATCTGGGCTGGGGCTTGCGGGTTTATGACTATCCCATGGCAGCCACTTCGGGCGGCCCGGGGCGGGCAAGTGAAACGATCGCAATGCTGATTTACAAGAACCTGTTCAGCCATCATAAAGCGGGATACGGTCAGGCCCTTGCAATTGTTTATACGGTAATGATATTTGTCATTATTGCGATCGTGGCCAAGTTTTTACGGAAGAGGGAGGTGGAACTGTAATGGTAGGAGAAAAACTTTGGATCAAAGTTCTGCGAGCCCTGTTAAAAGTAATTGTTCTGTTTGTGTTTGTAAGTCCGTTTTACATTGCGTTGTGTTATGCGGTCAAATCCAGAAAGGAACTTGCGGCAGGTAGGTTAAACTTTCCTCAAACAATACATTGGGAAAACTTTGCAGAAGGTATACGCCGCTCAAATTTCTTTCTGGCATTGAAAAACAGTGCGGTAACGACCGTTATTACGGTTGTCACGCTGCTCATTATCTGCAGCATGGCCGCTTATATTATTGCCCGCAGGAAAAGCCGGTTTTATAAAGCGATGTATTTTGTAATGCTGGGGGCAACGCTTATACCCTTTCAGGCAATTATTTCTCCGCTTTATTCTGAACTGCGTGCGTTGAATTTAATGAATACGCTTCTGGGGTATTCTACGGTGCAGATCGCATTTCAAAGCGCATTCACTACGCTGATCATCACCGGGTTTGTAAAGTCGATTCCCTTGGAACTGGAGGAAGCGGCACAGATAGATGGGTGCGGCCCCTACCGAATATTCTGGAGCATAGTGTTCCCTTTGATGAAACCGATAATCTGTACGGCTGCAGTATTGGCTACCCTGAGCACATGGAATGATTTTCAGGTATCCGTTGTGTTCCTGCAGAACGATACGGTGAAAAATCTGGCGGTCACACAGTATTACTTCTTTGGGAAGAATACGGCTGATTTGAATTATGCATTTGCCGTATTCCTGCTGTCCATGGTGCCTATTCTGACTTTGTACTTTGTTTTCCAGAAGCATATCGTCAGCGGCATTACGGCTGGTGCAGTAAAAGGATGAGAAGAAAGGAGTTTTAGCATGATATGGAAACAGCCTCAATGGCATATTCCCCCGCTTTTTTCTGAAAACACCGAGAAAAGCATTGCGGCATGGGAAAACGGAAGAAGAGAAGAACTTCTTGCAAAGCTTGCGGAAACAATTTATGGCATTACACCGGCTAGAAAACCTGATCGGACAGAGATCGAAGTTTTTGAAGATGTGCCCACTGCCTGCGGCTGCAAGAATCATCATAAAAAGGTAAGGTATCACCTGTACTTTGGCGTAAAAAGCGTAGCGTTGGAGATTTGGACCTGGGTTCCCTATGGAGAGGGGCCGTTCCCGGTTCAAATGATGATCGATCCTTTTGAAAAAGAACTCCATGCAAAAGAGCCGCCGGAATATCTGTACGGTTTTTTCCCCGCAGATATGATTACTGACAGGGGATATGCCGCCGTAAAGGTTTTGACTTCATCTATCTGTCCGGACGACAAAAAGCGATATGCCAATGGCATTTTAAGCATTCTTACCGGTGAAGAGGAAGGCATTCCGCAGGAGTATCGCTGGGGTGCTATCGGTGCATGGGCGTGGGCCGGAAGCCGCTGTGTGGATTATCTGGAAACGCAGCCGGAATTTGACGCACAGAAAATCGCCATTTCAGGATGCTCTCGCGCAGGAAAAACCGCATTATGGTGTGGCGCGCAGGATCAGAGAATTGCGGTGGTGATGTCCAATGTTTCTGGAACCGGCGGTGCGGCGCTGGAACGTGGCAAGATAGGGGAGCATATTTCGGATATCACTACAAATTATCCGTTTTGGTTCTGCAAAAATTATGCCGCTTATGCAGCAGATGAAGATGCCATGCCTGTAGATGCACATATGCTGCTGGCCATGGCAGCACCGCGGCCTATGTATCTGGCAAGTGCATCCGTGGATGTTTGGGCAGATATTCAGGCGGAATATGCAGCACTGCGATTGGCTTCGGAGCTTTATACACTGTATACCCCGGGGCTGATTTTGCCGGAACGCCGTCCGGCAGCCAATCAGCCGTTCCATATTGGACGTATCGGATATCATATCAGGGAAGGGATCCACGATCTGACCTTCTATGATTGGACCTGCTATATGGATTTTTGCGATTCTTATCTCAAATAGATCGCGGCGATAATTTGAATTCAAATGCGGTGGTCGGTTTGAAGCTGCACCTGATATTTTCATAGATACAGACGAACCACCGCATTTATGGAAAAGGCATACGATGCCGTAGGGGTATAGAAGCGGTATATGCAAGGGAGGCGATGGGAAAATGGCAAAGATATTTGACACGGATTCAAGGATCATGTGCACCCTGTCGCGAATTACGAATCTGATCTGTCTGAATCTGCTTACGCTTATATGCTGTATTCCCATATTGACGGTCGGAGCATCTGCCGCGGCATTGTTTGCTTCCATTCGGGATACTATAAAAGGAAGAGACAGCAAAATTATCAGCAGATATTTTAATCATTGGATAAAGGACTTTGGCAAAGCGACGGTTCTGTTTGTGCCGGTGCTGCTTGTGCTGGGGGTGATTCTTTTAGATGTACTCTACTTATACAGGCAAAAGACGGTTTCCGTTTTTGATGCAGGAATTCTTATTGCGGCTGCTGTTGCATGTATCGGAGTGTATTTGGGGACTTTACAGATGTTTGTGGAGTTTGACAATACAATATGGCAGACGTGGGTAAATGGAGGCAAACTGTTTACAGCACGGGTCCCGCATATTTTCTTAGGTGTTTTGATGCTTCTTCTGCCCTGGGCAATTTTGTTCCTGTTCCCAACTAAATTTTACCAATTGTTTATCCTGTTTATGCTTATAGGTTTATCCGGACCTGTATATGTATTGCAGCTCCTGCTTCAGCCCACGGTTAAAGCCATATCCGATGCAAGCGAGAAAAGAGAAAATGAACTGGAAGGAAAAACGTAGACATCTGTTTATATATATAAAATACATGATTCCTTCCCTATTTGATTTATCGGTGTATTCCATTTGTTCTATGATCAGCGGTATGATGACAAGCAAATGGATTAATGCAACCGCAATGGGGGCGGTGAGTGTTGCTTCGCCTTATGTATCCTTCATCTATGCTTATGGTCTTATTTACGGTGTGGGCGGAGCAACAGTCGTATCCGTTTATCGTGGACGCGGAGAGGAAGAAACTGCTAAAAAGGCTTTCACACTGAACCTGACGTTTATGGTGGCTACGATCCTGGCAATTGCTGCTGCGGCTTTTTTGTTTGCAAACCAGCTGGCGAGGCTTTTAGGCGCAACGCCGGAAAATATGGAGTATGTGATTCAGTACCTGCGTATCACAGCACTTTTTACGCTTCCATACGGATTCTCCTATTCATTAAGCATGCTGTTGAAAGCCGATGGACATCCCCTGGTGGGATTGGCGGGCTCGGCTGCCGCATCCGGAACAAATCTTATATTATTGTTTGTTTTAGTAAAAGTAATGCATATGGACATTGCCGGTGTGGCATTGGCAACCGCCATGGCACAGGTAGTTCTTTCTATTATATATTTCTCACATTTTTTAACCAAACGTTCCACACTTAAACTGGTACGGTTTACTTTCAGCTGGAAAGAGATAGGGCGTATAGTGCAATTGGGTATACCGGATGCTCTAAGTGAAGCTTCTTCCGGTGTGTTTGCAATTATATTCAATTACCTGGCATTTCGTACCATGGGCGAAGATGGAATCGTTATTTTCTCCATCATAAACTACATTAATTTGCTGGCGGTCCAAATGCTCCTTGGCGCAACGCAAGGGATGCAGCCTCTGGTCAGCTTTGCAAAGGGGAAAAAGGATCCTGCGCTTTGCAAATTATACCTGAGGTTCGCAAGGATCTTTTCGGTTGTTATTGTCGCGGCGATTTTTTCAATCTGCGTGTTCGGCACAGATTGGGTGGTTTCCGGGTTTATTTCCCCAGGTGATACCCATATATATGCACAGGCCAGACGCGCACTGCTGATTTTTTCCGGGTCACTGATCCCGGTAGGGTTTAACATAGTTTCAATCGGTTATTTTTCTGCTATGGAGTTGCCGAAGTACTCGCAATTTTTATCTTTGTTTCGAGGCTCGGTTGGGATCACACTGATCGGAATACTGTTGGCGGCGCTTTTGGGAGAAACCGGCATCTGGCTGGCTCCCGTTGTATCAGAAGGCGTTTCTGCTGCCATTACTTTGCGTCTGTTTGCAAGAGGAAAAGCAAAGGCAGGTCTGGTCTGCTGAAGCAGTGTATTTTTAAGATCGTGGAGCGGGAGACAACGTGAGCAAAGCAAAAGGCCCCGAAAGGGGCCTTTTTTTAATCGAAGATAGTTCTTTCTTTTTTGTTGACTGTAAACGAACCCGCCGCTGTTGGGGAAATGCGGCAGACGAGGCTGGGAGCGCATTGCGTGCCTGACGGCACGCCTGCGGGGGCGAATGCCCCCGCAGAGTTCCGGCTGCGCCGGAACGTGCGCCCCAGGGATCCAACTCCAACCCTATCCGCATAAAGCCACGGGCTGCGAATACGGTGAAAATGACATTGATCGGGGGGTAAGCAATAAAACGTTCATATAAAGCAAAGAACAAAATTTGATGGTAACTTGGATTCACTTAAGGGCACATTGTTCCTGCTCTGGCGACTCGGTGCAACCGCAAAGCATGACCTTTGCAGAAAAGACGCTATCCTCGTGGGTAAAAGTGCTTGCTCCACCGTTTTTTTCCGCAAGGTGCTCTACAGATTGAATACCAATGCCGTTGCCTCTTCGTTTGGAGGAGGAGAAAATACCGTTTTTCTCCTTGACCTCACCGTCAAAAGTGTTTTCCACTTCGATCAAAAGCAGACGTTCTGCGTGCAGGTAGGCGGTCACCTGGATCTGCCGCCGGGTGGGGGTAGTGCGCAGACAGGCTTCCAGCGCATTTTCCAGCAGGTTGGAAAGCACCAGACAAGTGTCGATCTCATCTACAGGGAGCGTTTCCGGCAGATCGATCTTTGCGAAAAAGGGAATATTCTCCCGTTTTGCAAGCGTATAATAATAACCGATCACACTGTCTGCTGCACGATTTTCACACAAACACATATCCAGACTGGGGATCCTGGATATGCAGGCGGTCAGATATGCTTTGACCTTTTCCAAGTTGCCGTCTTCGGTCAGCGCAGAGATATGGTTCAGCTGGTGCCGCATATCGTGCCGCGCCTGTCGTGCCTCTTCTATGGCGGCTTTGAGATTTTCATACCGCTGCTGTTGCATGGAAAGAAGCTGATTTTCCTGCTGCAATCGGGCGTTTCGGTTCAAACTGGTTGCCATCAGCAGAAAGATCGTATTGAACCAGAACAAAAGGATCAGCAGCGCAATGCTGAGTACAATGTACCCCTGCAAAACCCGGCCGATATAAAGTGTGCTCTGGTAGCGGGGGATCATAAACAGATTCAGCAGGATAAATACCAGCGGCAGTATCCAGAACACATACCAGGTTCGTGCGAAATTATCATCTTCGATCATCGCACGTACTGCGTGGGTCGCCGGGTAATATGCGGCGGCTGCACTGAGCCAGCAAAGAGCGGTATAAAAAACGCATGCCTGCAGACAAAACCATGGGGCATCAGGTACTTTATGCATATGCATCAGAACGACTGCGTTAATAGCTCTGGACAGGATGTTTATGCAGGCAAAAACCGCACATACGGAAAGGACGATCGTTCCGGATTTCCACAGGGATATCCGAAGTGTCCTGATATACAGAATGCCTGCGGTCAGAGTAGTAAACGCAAGCAGGGGCGCTGTGGAAATGCGAAAATGCCAGCAAAGCAGCCCTCCTCCCATGCAAAGCACCAGCATCAGCGGCAACAGCTTTACTGCAAGTTTCCCGGGTGTCTGTTTCAAAAAGGATCTCACCGGAAAATATGCAAGCAAAAGACCGGGGATCACAACCGAGAGCTCCAGAATCGGCCGCAGTATGTTCATCATGATATTCGCCCTCTTTGCAGCAGAAATTCCATAAAGGCCTGCCGGGCATTTTTCAGAAGCTCCTGACTGACATACACACTGCTCCCGTTGTCCATTCGGAACGCATTGCCTTCAAAATCTTCGGTATGTTCCAAATTGACGATCACGCCGCGGCCGCAGATAAAAAAGCGCCGGTCCTTTTTTAATGGTTCAATGAATGCTTTAAAGGCCTGACGCGTGGCAAGGGGCTTTCCCGAAGGGGTGTGAATATAGATCATATGGGCAAAATGTTCTGCGTAGAGGATATCCCGGTATTCCAAACGAATATTGCTTCCGTTTACCTTCAGATCCATATATTTCTCCGGATGCGGGACTTTTGCGAGAATTTCATCCGTCAACTGTTCCAGTTCCTCTTCTGTAAACGGCTTTACCAGATAGTGCATGGCACGCACCTGAAACCCTTCCAACGCATGATCGGTTGAAGTGGTGGTAAAAACCAGCATGCAGTCCGTATCCAGCTTTCGAAGCTCCCGGGCCGCTTCCATCCCGCTCATACCGTTCATATAAATATCCAGAAACGCAGCGGTAAAATGCTGCGCCTTTTCCGCCGCAAGAAATGCTTCCCCGCTTTCAAACCCATAAAACGCTGCCTGCACATTACGGCGGCTAAACTGCCGCTCCAGACGACTTTGCAGCAGCGCCCGCTCGGCGGCCAGATCGTCCACGATCGCTATTCTCATGATCGAAAGGCTCCTTCATACAAACATCCAACAGAATTATACCACAAGCCGTTGGAACTGACACGATGCGTGAATGGAATTTCGTGCCATAATCGGGTCATTCGTGCCAACCGTCTTGCAAATGGAGCGCATATCCGTATACTAAACACGGAAATCGACAGCGAAGCTGGAAAGGAGGTGCATCGTGCATCGGATCGCCGTGCTGACAGAGCAGGAGCCGCTGGGGACGTGGTTGGAAGCACAGATATCCCGGTTCTGCAGGGAAAAGGGGCTTTTCACTCAGATCCGGCAGTATCGGGATCAGGAAAGCTTTTTCAAAGCCGTACAGCTGGCGGGCGTGAGCCATACGGTGATCGCACTGCAGGGCATAGCCGGTCTGAATGCGGCGGAGCATCTGCGAACGCTTTGCCCCGCATGCAGAAGCATCTGGTGCAGCGATATGGATTTTTCCCTGCATGCTTTTCGGCTGCGCGTGGATTACTTCCTGCTGGAACCGGTAACGGAGGAAGCGCTTTGGCAGGGACTTGCAATCTGGTTTGAGGAAAAAATGCCGCTTTACCGGTTTTGAACCGGCTGCGGCGTACATTACAAGGAGGAGTTAATGAAAAAAAGAAACATGATCCGTTCTGCGCTGAGCTTGCTGCTGGCAATGGCATTTTGCCTGTCTGCTGCGGCATGCAGCGGCAACCAGACGACCCCGGAGCAGGTGCAGGAATCACCCACCGCAGAGCCGGCCGCACCGGAAGCAACTGCCCAGGAACAGAAAACCGCTGAGCCGGTCGTTGAGGAGAAGACCGCCCAGGCGGCCCTGCCTGTAAAAGCGCTGCGGCCCAAACAGGTGGAGGAAAATCCCTACATGGCAAAGAGCGATGCCAACATCCACCATGACGGATACAACACCGATTCCACAGACGAAATTCTTCCCATCGGAATCTATCCGGAAATCAACGTTTCCTATGAAACGACCAACGCCAATGCCTCGCCTGCCATTTACTTTGACAGCTACGGCCATGCAGTTGTTCCGTTGTTGGGCGGTATCGCCATCCGCGATCTGAACGCTGAAGAGGCCAGGACGCTCGGATATTTTTCCCCGAAGCAGCATGACGGCGGTGGGTATGTGATCCAGAGTTCCTATACGTTCCTGGATGCGGAAAACCGCATTGTCTGTCCCACCAGCAACAACCATGTGCTGATGCTGCGTGCTACGGACGAAGCAGGCAATGTGCTGCCAACTTTTGAAAAGGTGCTGGATATCGATATTAAAGCGGCGGCAGAGGCAGTGTTGGGCAAAACACTGGAGCAGAATCTTCTGTCTGTAGTCTTTGACTATGAGGGGAATCTCTGGTTTGCTACCGGCGGCTTCCGCATTTATCCGGAGCGGGGGCAGCAGGGCGTGATAGGCTATATTGCCCGTACGGCCATCGATGCCATTTTGAGCGGCGAGCAGGCAAACCTTGCCGAGGCAGTCTTCGTGCATGAACTGACTCCCGGAGAAGGGGCGGAAAACGGCATTGCCGCTTCCAAAGACGGAGCGGTCATTCTGACCAATCAGAACTGTTATCTTCTCCGTGCAGAAAACGGAGTAAATGTTGTGTGGTGCACGCCTTATGAAAGCGTGGGCGCCAAGGTCAGCGGTGAAGGCGATAAAACTACCGGAGGCGGTCTTGCCTGGGGCGGCGGTTGTTCCCCCACTCTGACGCCGAATCTGGTTCTGTTTACCGATAATCAGGATCCGGTAAATCTGCTGGCACTGGATATGAAGACCGGAAAAGTTGTGGCCAGCTGCCCGGTGCTGGCCAATCTGCCGGAGGGGTATCAGGTAGCCGTTGAAAACTCCGCCATCGTTTATGATGACGGCGAAGGTACCGTCAGCACCATCGTATGCAACTGGTTCGGGGCAGGCAATGCAGGCCTTGCCAATCCGAACAGCGATTCTTCTATCCAGAGCTATGCCAACATTTATGACAGGAACTGGCTGATGAAGGGCAACGTCATGATTGCCCCGGGCGTGGAGCGTGTGGATACCGTAAAGACTGCCGATGGATACGAGATGAAGAGCATCTGGTGCAGAAATGACCTGAGCGATACATCAATCCTGAAGCTTTCCACTGCAACTGGTTATATCTACGGGTATGTACAGGACGTGAATACCGGCATGTGGCAGTATATTCTGCTGGACTTTGAGACCGGCGAGACCGTGTTTACCATGGATGTGTCCAATAAGTACGGATACAACAACATGGCCATCGGCATGTATGCAGGCAACAGCGGCAATGCACTCTATTGTCCCACCGGCTATCTGGAGCTGCTCCGCCTGCAGGACCGCTTTGTCTATCTGCCCGAAATGCCCTACCGCAAGGTCGACCTGGATAAGGCGGCGCGCAATGTTCTTTCTCAGGAACAGTTTACCGCCGACGGCGGCGCGGGGAACGTAATGGGATGGCGCAACACGGTGACAGTGCGCAACGTTCACCCCAATACTACGGTGGCTATCCGTATGAATAATCTTTCCGGAGATGCTTCCCAGCTGAAGCTCTATGCATATGGCACTGACGGAAAACTGACGGAAGTTGCCCGGGAACTGTGGATGATCACAGGAGAGGGTGGTCAGGCGGTCACTGCGCTTACGGAAGGGACTTTGTATGAGCTTCGTATCACCGTTGCCGATGGCAGCGCACTGGATCTGAGCGAAGCCGAACGGGAGATCCGGCTTTCCGTTGTGCTTGGAAAGTGATTCGTTTGCGGATCCGGCGTTTATAAGCGCCGGATCCTTTTTATGCCTCAAAAACGCTCGTTGAGTCAATGGGCAAGAATGGCTACGTCGATGCGATGCAAATGCCAAGCAGTACCAACGCCGCAGGAAGTGCGGCCGGCAACATCCGTGATGCAGATTCGTTTTCGCTGGGTCATGTTTTGCTGCGCTGGTTGTCTTCTCTTTCAGGCTATGGTATGCTGTTGCAAAACGGTGGAGGAAAGGTATGACCAGAGCGGAACAAATGGTGAAGCGTCTGGAGACGCATTTGAAGGACAAAGTGATGCTGGAGGTTGCCTGCGGCTGTGGGGAATTTTCTCTGGCGGCCGCAGGGCTGGCCAGGGAGATTCATTGCCTGGATCTGGATGCGGACAGACTCTTGCCCGGACTGAAAAACTGTCCTAACGTTGTCTTTGACCAAATGGATGCCGCCGCCATGACATATCCGGCGAATTGCTTTGACATCGTTGTGCTCTATAACGCATTGGCTCATGTGGAACTGGTGCTGGATCCTCTGCTTGAAGGATGCCTGCGGGTACTGAAGCCGGAAGGCTGTATGCTGCTGCTCAGCTCATTCAAGATGGATAAAACCGTGATGACAGAAAAGCTGCTACCTTTGCTGCAAAAGAAGCACATAGCCTACCGGCAGTATGAGAAAGGTGCATTTACCTGCATAGAAACAGATAAAATGCTTTATGGAGGGTAATAATGGATTTGGAAACCGTGCTGTCAGAACTGCACTTTGAACCCGTAATTGGAAAAGCAGTAGCTGAGAAAATAAAAAAGAACGAGCGGTTGATCGGGGAAATTGCGGAAACTGCATATGATGGCAGTGACTTTGATTTCCCCTTATGCAAACGAATGCCCTTAACCCGATTAGCGGTAGTTACATATATCCTGAAGCTGAAATATTCCCAATATAAGGCCATTGGCGCTTCGGATGCCGTTATCTGGGATACGTTTGGAGATGTGGCACTGCGCGCAAATTATTATTGGAAGCGGAACGGGAAAATCGGAATATCAAAAGAGGATGTTATCTGGTTTCGCCACATTATGCATGTATCAATTTTCAAAATTGGCGTATTGCAGTTTCAGGATTTTGAGATGCTGTATCTGGACGAAGAAACAATCGGTGAAGCATATATAAAATTTGCGGAAGGGCAGAAGAAAGAATTGCCCAATGGCGCGCCTGTAATAAACTGTCACATTCAAAGAGATGCGGATATAAGCTTGGATCTGGTAAAAGAATCTCTTGAACAGGCAAAGCTGCTTTTTGCAAAATGCTTTCCAAACATTCAATATAAGGCTTTTCTTTGTTATAGCTGGCTGCTTTATCCCCCCATGCTAAAAAGTCTGGCGAATGAATCGAACATAAAGCGGTTTGCAGGCCTTTTTTCGATCATTGGTGCAGGCAATGACTCAAAGCAGGCTATGGAAAATCTTTTTGATCATGGAAAGCCCAATGCCTCCGACAATCTTACGTCATTGCAAAGGCTGGCAATGGAACATCCGGATATCCTTGGCTTTGGGTGCGGAGTCATAAGAATTTAGCTGTCAGCAAACCGACTTCGTTGTGCGGAGGCAAGTCCATTTAGAAACCGATGGGCGTATTGCGCGGATTTGTTATCAAGAGTACTGCATATGCTGCCGCGCTTCTTTTTTCAGAAAGAGAAAACTGAATGACCGGAATGCCGTTTCAAGCAGCTATCTTCCATAAAACCAAATTCCCCCTTCGTATGATCTGAGCATATACGGAGGGGGAATTGCATTATAAATTCGATTCTGCGGGATGGAATTGGAATATCAGTCAGCTTTTTCCGGCTCGGGAATGGAAGGCGCTTCGGAAGCGGCAGGCTTCTTTTCCCGGCGCATGATGTCATACAGAATGGGGATGATCAGCAGGGTGGTGAGCGTGGCATAAGTCAAACCGCCAATGCACACTACGGCCACAGGCTGAATGATCTCAGCCCCCATGCCCATGCCCAACGCCAGGGGCAGCAGACCCAGAATGGTGGTGACGGCGGTCATAAGCACCGGGCGGATACGCATGACCGTTGCCTTAACAATAGCTTCCTTCTTGGGAATGCCTTCTTCACGCAGCTGGTTCATGCAGTCCACCAGTACGATGCCGTTGTTGACGACTACGCCCATAAGCATGATCAAACCGATCATGGCGACAATACTCACGGTAAAGTTGCCTATGAGCAGCCCCAGGAAAGCGCCTGCAAAGGCCAGAGGCACCGTGCCCATGACGATGAAGGGACTCAAAAGGCTCTGGAACTGGGCCACCATGATCAGATAGATGATCAGAATGCCCAGCAGCAGCATCCAGGTCAGGTCCTTCATAGCGCTCATAATAGTAGTGCCCTGGCCATCCAGCTGCATGGTGCAGCCTGCCGGAAGAGAAATGGAGGCAAGAATCTTTTCTGCCTGCGCATTGACCAGCGTTACATTATGGGCATCGTCCACCGCGGCGGTAACGGATATATACCGGTTCTGGTTGGAGCGGCGGATGGAGGAAGGAGAGGCGGTTTCGGTAATGGAGGCGATGTCCTTCAGGGGAACGTCCTCCTTGGTACCGTCCCGTTTTTCGGCAGTAAGCACAAGGTCTTCAAACTCCTGTACGGAAGCAGGGACCCCGTCTTTGGCATACACGGTAACGGAAAGAGTCGCACTGCTGGTTTTAAGTTCTGCCCCCGCAGCGGAATCTTTCAGAGCGTTTGCAACGGCCATGTACACCTGAGCTACCGTAAGATTATGCTCTATGGCCTTCTCCCGGTCCACCGTGACCTGCAGGGCGGGGGAAAGGCTTTCGGAACCATCGTTTATATCCACCAGACCCTCTACCTGAGAAAGCGCCTGTGCGACAACGGAAGCGCCTTTGCGCAAGGTGGAAAGATCGCCGGCAAAGACGTTTACGGTGATGCCGTCCCCGGTGAGCATGGAACTGTCCATGGTGGCCATGCCGGAAACGGTGCATTCCGCCCGGTCGGCAAAGGGCTCCAGAGCCTTTCTCAAATCAGCGGTAACATCGTTGCCGTTGCGGCCGCTGTTCGTATCCAGCAGGGCATAAATGGTCAGGTCGCTGTCCCCACCGGAAACGCCCAGTCCCATGGCTCCGGCCATGCCGCCGCCCAGCATGGCGCCTACATCTCCCAGACCGGGAACGGTGTTGACGGCAGAGAGGATCTCGTCAGACAGTGCGCATTTATCTGCAAACTCCATATCCTCCGGAAGCGTGGCCGTAACGGAGATCTGGCTGCCGTTGCTGTCGGGAAAGTAGGTAAAGCCTTTGCGCAGGGAGGCCCAGGCAGACAAGACCAGAATGGCCACAGCCAGCGCCAGGCATAGGACTCGGCGGTTCAGACACCAGTGCAGCACTTTTTCAAATCCGTGGAGCAGCGCCACGGTGCTCTTGGGGGCCGCCTTAACGGGCTTTCGCAGCAGCCCCCGCACGGTAGCGGGCACTACGGTCAGGGCCACGATCAGGCTGGCCATGAGGGAATAGGTGATGGTCAGTACCATATCCATAAAGATTTTCCGGGTAAGGCCCTGCACAAACAGAATGGGCACAAACACGCAGACCGTAGTCAGGGTGGAGGCAATAATGGCGCCGGTGACCTGTTTGGCCCCGGTGATGGCCGCCTCTATTACCGGAACGCCCTCGCTGCGCAGCCGGTAGATATTTTCTATGATCACAATGGAGTTATCTACCAGCATACCTACGCCTATGGCCAGACCGGCCATGGAGATAACATTCATGGTAACGCCGGAGAAGTACATGAGCACCAGCGCAAACAGCACGCTGACGGGAATGCTGATGCCCACGATCAGCGTGGGACGGATATCCCGTAAAAACAGCAGCAGCACCAGAATGGCCAGCACGGCGCCCATAAGCAGGTTTTCTACTACGGTGCCCATGGCCATGTGGATATAGTCCCCCTGATCCAGCAGGGAAACAAAATGAAGTCCTTCATACCGGCTTTCCAGCTGGGTGAAGCGGTCTTTTATATTGTCTCCCACGGTAGCGGTGGCATAGGAAGACTGTTTGGAGAAGCTGAGCAGCACGCCGCTTTCCCCGTTGATGCGGGCATAGGTGGTATCCTTGTTATCCAGCAGAGAGACTTTGGCTACATCCGAAAGGTGGATGGTATCCAGATCCTCCACCCCCGGATAGAAGAGCGCGGTGCTTTCCAACGCCTGGACGGAATCCAGCGTATTTCCCACATTTACCAGATATTGCTGATCCCCTTCATAGAGATATCCGGCAGGCATGGAAAAGTTCTGGGCCGTAAGCAGTTGGGAGATCAGTTCCTTGGTAAGGATATTGTGCAGGTCGGCGGCTTCCTTTGCAGCATCCAGCTGTTCCTGAGCTTGCTTTTCCGCCTCATCCAGTTGGGTTTTGCCGCTTTCCAGGGCGGCTTCCCCGTCCGCCAGCTCTTTTTTCTTTTCGTTCAGCGTGTTCTGGGCGGCGCCCAAACGGTTGGCCAGGGCAGTGCGCTGCTTCTCCAGCTCTTCATAGCCCTTGTCTATTTCCGCTTTGCCGCTTTCCAGATCCGAAATGGTCTGATCCAGCTGGGGGATAGCGGCTTCCAATTCCTGCTGGGTCTGCTTCAGAGTTTCCAGTGTGCTGTCGATATCTCCCCGGCCAATGCCCTGTGCCGCCAGCGATTCGTCTATTTTAGCCAGAGCGGACTGCAGGTTTTTATACTCATCGCTGTTTTGGATCAGGGCAATGGCCTCCTGTTTCTGCTCGGGGGTCAGGTTTTCATCCTTTTCAATGGCGGCAATGGCTTCATCAAACAGACCTTGAGCCTTTTCCAGTGCCATAAGGGCGTATTTCAGCTGTGTCAGCTGCTTCTGCCCTTCAATGACCTGATCCAGACCGGCGGCAGCCTGGGCTCGCTGCTCTTTCAACTGAGCCAGCAGTTCTGTGACCTGCTTGTTCTGCTCATCCAGCTTCTCCTGGGCGTCGTTCAGGGCAGCGTTTCCCTGGCGGCGGCCGGCATTCAGGGCGGCTTCGCCTTTTTCCAGGGCTTCCTTGCCTTCCTGCAGGGTGGTTTCTCCTTCACGGAGCTTCTCCTGAGCGTCGTTAAGCTCGCCCATGGCTTCTTCAAACTCTTTGTCGATGGCGGCATAGAGCTTTTTGTTCAGGGCGTCGATCTTATCTTCATCCAGTTCGATCTCTATCCGTTGGAGTACCAGGCCCGTTTTGGTCACGGAAGCCACGCCGTTGATCCCTTCCAGTTCAATGGAAAGGGCATCGTTTACAAAGGCACTCAGCTCCAGAGGATCTTTTCCTTCATAGCTGACCGCCGCTACCAGCGTAGGGATCAGATCGCTGCTCAGCTCCGTTACCACAGGGGTGCCGATGGTATCGTCCCAGGAGGCGGAAAGGGTGCTGATGCCCCGCTGGATATCCATCATGGCCACATCGGTGTTCACACTATCCTCAAAGGTCAGCAGTACTATGGAATAGTTTTCGGCGCTGGTGGAGGTGATCTCTTTAATATCGTCCAGAGAGGCCATGGTCTGCTCCAAAGGCTTGGTAACGGCGCTTTCCACTTCTTCGGGGCTGGCTCCCGGGTAGGTAGTCATGAGCATAATATAGGGAAAGCTCATTTCCGGCAGCAGATCGGGGGTCATTTTGGTAATGGAAACATATCCCAGCACCAGGACCAGGATCACGGCTACCAACACCGTAAAAGGCTTTTTTACACTGTACTTAGAAACCATGGAGTACTCCTTGCAAAATTCTGATTATATAACTATATCACTTTGAAAGGCTCGCCGGTGTGGAAAAACTGTGACAATCTAACCGACAGTTTTAAGGAATTTGACGTCTTGCGTCCTTGCGGGCATACCGGCAGGCTTGGGCACATATGCTCTACCATCATCAGGAGGTGCCATGTATGCCTATCATTGTGATCTCAAAGAAACATCTGCTGCTGGCTCTGGGTCTGCTTGCCCTGCTGGGGGTGGGGCTCGTGCTGTTTTTTACGCTGGGACCCGGGTTCCCGGAGAAAAAGGCTGCTCCGGCTATGGCGGTGGTGGAGGAATATGAACTGAACGTATTGCCGCTGAAAGCCAGGTCTTTGCCCGTATACGGGGTAAAACGGGAGGATAAAAAGATCGCGCTCACCATCGACGCTGCCTGGGATGCAGATAAAACCCCATTTATTTTGGATACGCTGGACACCTATCACATTAAGGCTACATTCTTTTTGTGCGGGGTATGGGTCAACGCCTATCCGGATTATGTGAAGGAGATCGCCCAGCGGGGCCACGAGATCGGCAACCATTCTCTCAGCCACCCGCACATGAGCAAACTGAGTCCATCGGAGATCAAAAAGGAGCTTATCGATCTGGATGATACCATTGAAGAGCTCACGGGTAAGCGCTGCACGCTTTTCAGGCCGCCTTTTGGGGAATACAACAATACGGTCATAGATACCGTTCGGGAGGCCGGATATGAGGTGATCCAGTGGACCCGGGATACCGTGGACTGGAAAAAGGAGCGCAGCGCCCAGACCATTCTGGATGGAGTTCTGCCAAAGCTGCAAAGCGGAGATATCATTCTCAGCCATAACAACGGCTATAAAATAGAGACTTATCTGCCGATACTCATTGAGACCTGTCAAAAGAACGGCTATACCTTTGTCACCGTTTCCGAACTGCTGCTGGAAGGGGAAACAGGGATAGACGGCAACGGCATTCAATACGGAAAGTAAGCCGGACGCATACAAAGGTACTGGCCGGAAAGGCTCCTGCGGGAGCCTTTTTGCGTTGTGCTTTCGGATTGCTTCCCGGCAAAACGGGTGGTACAATAAACATGAAACAAGCAAAAACAGGAGGGCATCCATGGCATATCTGTATCATGGCACACATACCGGAGGCATAAAGGTGCTGGAGCCCCGTTCGCTTCTCCACGGAACAAATGAATCGGTGGTATACCTTACGGGAAACCGGGTCTATGGGCTTTTTTATATTTGGGACAGGGAGCATACCATGGGGCCCGCTTATATCACCGCAGGGATCGTTAAGGGACGGGTCATATATGAGGAACAATTTCCCAACCAGCTGGAGTGCTTTTATAAGGGCGTTTCCGGCTGGCTGTATACCATTGCGCAAAGCGCAGAATATCTGCCGGTGCAAAACAGAGAGGATATGTTTTACAGTTCCCTGCCTGTGGCAGTAGAAAAAGCAGAACTGGTGGAGGATGTATACAGCGCCCTGACGGCCTGTGAAACCGCCGGGACTTTGCAGGTGCGCCGGTATCTGGAGCAGCCGGTGCAGCGGCAGCAGGCATTGACGGATAAGGTTGCCGAATGGACCCGGCAGACCAACTTTTTTGCCGGGGATCCGGCGCAGCGGGCGTTTATGATGCAGTGGTTCCGGCATGCCTGGATGCGGGCGCAGGAATCATAAAAGAAAGGAAGGGGTATGGGATACAGGATCGGTATCTGTGATGATGAGCGGTCTCAGGCTCAGGGGTTGCGGGATATGACGGAAGCCTGGGCCCGGGAGAGGGGACTTTCCTGCCGGACGGAGCTTTTTCCCAGCGCAGAGGCTTTTCTTTTCGCCTGTACAGAAGACAGCGCTTTTGATATTTTGTTGCTGGATGTGGAAATGCCCGGCATGACGGGCATAGACCTGGCTAAGACCCTCCGCCGTGAGAACAGCCGGGTGCAGATATTGTTTGTTACCTCTCATTTTGAATTGGCGGGGGAAGGGTATGAGGTGGATGCCCTCCACTATCTGATCAAGCCCGTGGCCCGGGAAAAGCTTTTTTCCGTGCTGGACAAGGCGGCGCAAAAGCTGGCGGAAGAACCGCCCCATGTGCTCATCAGCTGCCAGGAGGAACGGGTAAAGCTTTATGAATCGGACATCCTGTATGCGGAATCCTTTCTCCATGAGATAGCCATTCATACAGGAGCCAAGGAATACAGATGTAAGGAGAATATTTCTGCCTTTTCCCAGCGCCTCAGCCCGGATTTTTTCCGTATACACCGCTCTTATCTGGTGAATCTGAAAAAGGTGATCCGCATAGGCCGTGCTTCTGTCACATTGGAGGGCGGGCAGGAACTGCCTTTGGCCAGGGGTAAATATGACGATGTGAATCGTGCATTCATACAGCGGAACTAAAGAGATATTATGCTAAAACGAACCTATATAAAGCTGGTAGAGATCCAGGAGGAACAGGCAAAACGCCACCTGGAGGAAGTACGCAGTATCCATCAGGAAATGCGGGGCTATAAGCATGACTTTCATCATCATCTGCAAACCCTGAAGGGTCAGCTGGAGGCGGGAGAGGTGGATCGGGCCATAGCTTATATCGAAGCGCTGGATAAAGACCTGCAAAACGTGGATACCCTGCTCAAGACAGGAAACGTCACCGTAGATGCCATCCTTTCTGCCAAGCTTGCACAGGCCCGGAGCGAGGGGATCCCGGTAACGGTAGAAGCAAATCTTCCCCCGGAACTGACGCTGACGGACGTAGAACTGAGCATCGTGCTGGGCAATCTGCTGGATAATGCCATCGAGGCCTGCCGGGAGGCAGCGGGGGATCGATTTATCCGACTGTCTCTGCGCATGAAGGGGAGGATGCTGTATTTCTATCTGCTCAATGCCGCCGGAAAAAAGAAGCCAAAGCTGGGTTCCCTTTTCAAGACCGGCAAGACAGGGGCCCATGGATTTGGGCTCCACCGGGCAGAAACCATCTTGGAAAAACACGGGGGATGGGTAAAGTATAACAGCGAAGAGGGCGCCTTTACTTCAGAATTTCTGGTTCCCGCAGTGGAATAAATGCAATTCGTGCACCACAGAAAGCATTTGGTGCACGATTTTTCTTTTTTGCTGCCGAATGTGATAGGATCCGCTCAGAAAAAGAAAGGAGTCAAGCCCTTTGAAACCTGAAACAGAAAAGAAAAAACCATATCGTTCCGCATGGAGCAATGCCATATGGAGCTTTAAAGAAATGCTCAGGGGAACGCCTCAGTCCTTCTGGCTGATGGCCGCAGGGGTGCCGCTTTCCGTTTTTCTGGCATGGGCAGAGATCAAACTGCCTGCACTGGTCATATCGGAAGTAACTGCCGGGCAAACCTTCCGGCATGCGGCGCTGGCGGTGGGCATACTGCTGGGAGCGACTCTGGCGGCCACGGTCCTGAGCAATTTCTGCTGCATAGTGCTGAATGCCTATGTGAGCCGTTATCGCTTCCGCCAATGCGTCCGGCTGGAGAAAAAAGCCATGCACTGCTTTTACCAGACGTATGAAAAGAAAGAAACAAGGGATCTGTATGCTCGTGCCCAAAGTGCCATATGGATGTTCAACGGCAAGGTTAATTTGCTGAAGGTACCCCAAAAGAGCATGGATCTGCTGCAAAATGCGCTTTGCTACGGTCTGTTCGGCACGGTGATCTCTTTTGTAAGTCCGTGGTTGGTGCTGTTTCTTACCGCTGCGCCTCTGGTCAACTGGTTCTGCGTCCGCGCTTATCAGAAGTACGAATATGAAACCCGGGCGGAACGTACCGACGTCGAGCGGAGACTGAATTATGTGAACGATCGCGCCGCAGATTTTGCCGCTGCAAAGGATATCCGTATCTATGGTATGGCGGACTGGCTGAAGCAGCTGTCCAAAGCGTTGTTCGATAAGGATGTGGCCTGGCAGAAAAAGCTCAGCGGCCGGCAATTCCTTACCTGGCTGGCGGATCTGGGCGTTATCCTCCTGCGGGACGGGCTCGCCTACGGAGTGCTGATCGCCATGTCTCTTCGGGGGGAGATCACAGTGGATCAGTTTGTACTGTATTTTGCCGCCATCTCCGGATTTGCCACCTATATCGGCAACATCATGACGGCCTGGAACGAGATGCATGCGGCCAGCCTGGTGGTCAGTGATTTCAGGGAGTTTCTGGATCTGCCCGATGGGGACGGAACCGGGGAGGCCCATGCCCGGGAACATATTTCTCCTGCGCCGGAGATCGTGTTCGATCATGTTTCTTTCCGCTATGACGGTGCAGAAAAAGACACCCTGCATGATATTTCCCTTACATTCCACTCCGGGGAACGGATAGCGCTGGTGGGTATGAACGGCGCAGGCAAGACCACTTTGGTCAAGCTTCTGTGCGGATTGTATACGCCTACTTCCGGGGAAATCCGTATTGATGGAGTGCCGGTGAGCGACTTTTGCCGGGAGGAATATTACCGGCTGTTCTCTCCCGTTTTTCAGAATGTGCAGACGGCTTTCTTTTCTCTGGCAGAAACGGTGGCAGGCAGCACCGGAGAAAACGTGGATCGTGCCCGGGCCGAAAGCTGCATGCGCCGGGCCGGACTTGGCAAAAAGCTGGATTCGCTGCCCCGGGGGATAGATACCCGTTTGGATAAGCAGGTCAACAAAGAGGGCATAGAACTTTCCGGCGGAGAGGCCCAGAAGCTGATGATGGCACGGGCTCTTTATAAGAATGCACCTGTGCTGGTATTAGATGAGCCCACGGCAGCCCTGGATCCCATTGCGGAAAACGAGATCTATCTGCAATACAGGGATATGACGGAAGGGAAGACTTCGTTGTTTATCTCTCACCGGCTGGCCTCCACACAGTTTTGCGACCGGGTACTCTTTTTGCAGGAGGGACGGATCACCGAAGAAGGCACGCACCGCCAGCTTTTGGAAAAAGGTGGGGAGTATGCCAGACTGTATGAGATACAAAGCTGCTGGTACCGCAAGGAGTATAAGGGAGGGGAACAGGCATGAAGCTGAAGGAGCATATATACATCGGCCGCCAGCTGGTAAAGCTGCTGTATTCTTTGGGACACCGTTACTTTTACGCACTGGTGCTGAGCAGCTTGGTGACTGCCCTTACGCCCTATGTGCCCATATGGTTTTCGGCCCGGCTTATTGATGGGCTGGCTGCAGGGCGCCTTTGCAGACGCTGGCGCTGTATGCGGCACTGACGGTAGGCATTACAGCCCTGCTCGGCCTGATAAATGCCTGGCTCAAGGCTCAGAAGCAGATCGGGCAGAATGAAGATTATAAGAGCATAGACTGGATGCATGCCCAAAAGGCCATGGAGCTGGCTTACGCCTCCATTGAGGACAGAGAGGTAGCCCGCTTACGGGAGCGGGTACAGAATGAGACCGACACCGGCTACAATCTTTTTTATCTGGTAAGTTCTCTGGACAGGAGCATAGGTTCCGTTGTACAGATCCTGGCTTCCATATCGTTGACGGCATCGTTCTTTGCGGCAAAGGCTGTGCCCCTTTGGACCAAGCTGGTCTTTGCCGGCGGCGTGATCCTGACGATGGTTCTGCGTATTTTGACCAACGGCAGGTCTGCCAAGCTGCAGATGGAGTATTTTTCCGGCTGCACAGATTTTAACATGGTGCTCAATAAGTACTGGCAGTACCTGAACCATTATACCAGCGGCATGGATATCCGCCTGTACGGCATGGAAAAGCTTCTTGCCGGGTATGCAGAACAGGTATATGATGAATTGTGCGACGGAGAGCAGACCATGCGCTTTCGCTGCGCCTGGCTGGACATGATCTCCACAGTGACCAATTATGGCCTGCGATTCGGCGTATACCTGATTCTCATTGGCGGGGCTTTAAGCGGGGGGCTTTCTGTGGGCTCCATTGCACAATATGTGTCCTGCATCATGCTGCTGCTGAACGCTATTTCCAGTATCGTCAGTGCGGTGCAGCTGTCTCTGGTCAACCATGGGTATGCAAAACGGTTCTTTTCTTACTTTGATATCCCCAACCCCATGTATAAGGGTTCCCTGTCGGTGGAAAAGCGGGAGGATAATGAATACTGCATCGAGTTCAAAAATGTTTCCTTCCGATACCCGAATACGGAAGCCTATGCCTTGCGCCATGTGAATCTGAAATTCAAAGTGGGGCAGAAGCTGGCGGTGGTAGGCATGAACGGCAGCGGCAAGACTACCTTTATCAAACTGCTGTGCCGGTTGTATGATCCCACCGAAGGAGAGATCCTTCTTAACGGGGTAGACATACGCAAATACAGCTATGAGGAATATATGGCACTGTTTTCCGTGGTGTTTCAGGATTTCCGGCTGTTCTCCTTCTCCCTGGGGCAGAATGTGGCCGCCGGGGCGAAATATGACAGAGAACGGGCGGCTGCCTGCCTGAAGGAAGCCGGCTTTGAGGACCGTCTGGAGCGGATGCCCAAGGGACTGGATACTGCACTGTATAAAGACTTTGATCCGGAAGGGGTGGAGATCTCCGGCGGTGAAGCCCAGAAGATAGCCCTGGCCCGTGCCCTTTATAAGAATGCCCCCTTTATTGTTCTGGATGAACCTACTGCGGCTCTGGATCCTGTATCCGAGTATGAGGTATACAGAAAATTCAGCCAAATCGCCGGGGGAAAAACGGCTATCTACATCAGCCACCGGCTGGCTTCCTGCCGTTTCTGCGATAAGATCGCAGTGTTTGACGGGGGACAGATTTTGCAGACCGGCACCCATGAGGAATTGCTGAGGCAGCTTTCCGGCAGATATGCGCAGCTCTGGAACGCGCAGGCCCAGTATTACACAAAGGCTCAGGCTTGAGCCGCAACAAAGGGGCGCGAAAAGCCCTTTTCTACAGGCATATATCTTCCGGCTTTTTCTGCTCCCGGCCATATATGGGAAGCGTGAAGCGCATATAAAACAGAAACGGATTTGCACCCTAAGCGGGCTGCAAATCCGTTTTTCAATGTAATTGGCAATTAACTGAATGGAAACCCTTCAGCCGGATCGGCTGCGGAGGATGATCTGCTTTCGCAGGGATCAGCTCATGCGGGCCAGGGTAAGACCCAGGGGCACCTCATAGCCAAGCGCACGATACATGCTTTCATCGCAGGGGGCACAGGTGACGGAAAGATCCGCATATCCCTGTTCTGCGGCCCAGCTGTGAGCGGCCTGCTGAAGCAGCCTGGCGGCGCCTTGACGGCGGAATGCGGGTTCGATGTAAAAATCCTCCATCACACCCATGTCCCCGCAGGCAAATGTGGAGTACAAAGGCGCCACGCTGCACATGCCAATGGAGCGATAGCCCCGCTTGGCCATGAAAAAGGTGATCCGGTTTTCCTGCACCGCCTTTTGCAGCCGGGACTGCTGCGCTTCCGTCAGGCAGGGTTCCCCCACTTCCTGACGAAACCCGTTTTCCAGCTTCAGCAGCTGCCAGTCCTCCGGATCCGTCAGCCGTTCCACGGTGAAGGGAATTCGTTCCTTTGGGGGCAGCAGAAGCAGAGGCTCCCCCCATTCGTCGAAGCCATTGGGCACAAAGCCGATGCTTTTCCAGAAACGCAGCCGCCTCTCCGGGCCTGCACAGTTCAACTCCGCATAACGGCCGCCCTGCTCCCGGCTCCAATCCAGCAGTGCCCCAGCGCAGGCGTGACCCAGCCCCCGGCTCCGGTATTCCGGATATATGCAGAACTCAAGGATAAAGAGCTTTTCGTCTTCTCCGGTAAACAAGGCAGCCAGAGCAAAGCCTATCTCCCGGTTCTCCTGCCGGAAAAAGAAGTACCGGCAGCGGTTTTCGGCCCGGTCATGGGCTCGTTGGATCCCATCCTGATATTCGCCGCTTAAAAAGTATTGCAGCTCCTCCTTTTGGGCAGGATCCGGGAAGACGTCTCTGATGTGATACTGGTGCAGCGCTTCCCAGAAGCGGATCGTATCCTCTTGGGAAAGGGCTTCCAAAATGGTGATCTGTTGGTTCATGTTCTTCCTCCGAATTAAAATAGGAAAGGGCAGCGGCCCTTTCGGAGGCTTACAGACTTACAAGCCTCCGTGCAGCATGTTTTTTCATAGTCAGATCACACTCCTTTTATAAAAACTCCGGCGGGGATATGGCGGGTTTCTGCCGGGTAAAAAAAGTATACCTGTCTCAGGGCGGCGCAGTCAAGGGAGCGATGGGGCGGCAGTTGACTTTTTCGATGGGGAACAGTATAATACGCAGTATTTATACTATTTTTGATCAAAAATAAAAAATGCTGTCTGGTCACCCGGGCAGCATCGGCACAAAAGAGGAAAAACAGATATGTTTTCAACGGAACATTTTATATGGATAGGACTGTGCGCTGCTTTTGTGGCGGGGATGCTCATTTTCTGTATCCGCAAGAAGGTATCTTTGAAAGTGGCCGGGTATGTGATGAGCGGCATCTGCCTTTGCAGCGAAAGCAGCAAAATCCTGAGCAATATGGTAGAGAGCCCTCAGGGTGGCATGTATCTGGATCCGGCGGCACTGCCTTTTCATCTGTGCAGTCTGATGCTTTTCGGCGTACTGTACATTACCTTTGGGAAAGAAGGAAGGTGCAAGCAGCGCCTCATTGACTTTGTGGCGGTCATGGGCACGCTGGGAAGCATTTGTGCCATACTGATCCCAACTAACGGAACGGATTTTACCACGGTTCTGGCGTATCAGTGCTTTGTGTATCATGGCGGACTGCTGTGGTTTTCGCTGTACCTGATTTTGAGCGGCAGGGCAAAGCTGGGGCTGAAGGCCATGGGCAGCAATATCGGTATGCTGCTTTTGCTGGCGGTGGCTGTTTTGTATGTGAACGGAGCCCTTTCCGCCTATGGGACAAATTTTATGTATCTGGTGCGGCCGCCCATGGAGGATCTGCCATATCTCAATCTGGAGCAGGGGTGGTATGTATATTTTCTGCGTCTGCTGCTTCTGGGGCTGGGGTTGGTATCCCTGTTCCATATCCCTTTTATTCTGCATCAAAAGAATACCGGCAGCCGAAACACTGCCTGCTGAAGAAAAACGAAGACCCCATCCTTCATGCGGAACGGCAGAGAGAAAACACGGTGCAGCCTCTAAAAGACTGCACCGTGTTTATGTATCACAGGGTCACCTGACCGCTTTCGGGGCAGCCATCGCTTCCCAGAGCAGGCAGCAGGATATCTTTAACGAAGCGTTCCGTTTGCTCCGGGGCCAGCCCCACATAGGCGGCAGGCTTCAGAAGCGTATCCATATCTTCCCGGGAAAGCGGAAGTGCCGGATCGGCAGCCAGCCGCTCCAGCAGATCGTTGGGAGCGCCCTCTTCCTTCATGGCCAGAGCCGTCTCCTGCGCATGGCGGCGGATGGCCTCGTGGACACTCTGGCGGTCACCGCCTTTTTTCACGGCTTCCATCATCAGGTTCTCTGTAGCGATAAAAGGCAGGGATTCCCGCAGATTTTTTTCACACATCCGGGGGTAAACATGAAGCCCCCGGGCTACATAGATCACCAGCTCCAACACACCGTCGGCGGTAAGAAAGGCTTCCGGCAGGGAGATGCGCCGGTTGGCGGAATCATCCAGCGTCCGTTCACACCATTGGGTGCAGGCGGTCATGTCTCCGTCCTGACTCAGGGATATCAGATGGCGGCTGAGGCCGCATATGCGCTCACAGCGAATGGGATTGCGCTTATAGGCCATGGCGGAGGAACCGATCTGCCCGGCGCCGAAGGGCTCTTCCAGCTCCCCCCGGGATTGGAGCAGCCGCACATCCTGAGCAAAACGATAGCAGCTGATGCCCAAAGAAGCCAGGAGATGAAGAATGCGGGCATCCAGTTTCCGGGGATAGGTCTGACCCGAGACGTCAAAGACCGGGATATCCCCTAATTCATGAGCTATGTGAGCTTCCAAGGCCCGGGCTTTTTCCGCATCTCCTTCAAACAGCTCCAGAAAACTGGCTTGGGTGCCTGTAGCGCCCCGGCAACCCAGCAGCTTTATGGAGGGAAGCAGAGCGTCCAGATCCTCCAGATCCTGCAAAAGATCCTGCGCCCAGCAGGCGGCCCTGCGGCCTACGGTAACAGGCTGAGCTGCCTGCAAATGGGTAAGCCCCAGACAGGGAACCTTAGCGGTATTAAGGGCAAAAGTGCCCAGCGCCCGGAGTGCCTCGCAAAGCTTGCTGCGAAGCAGAGCCAAAGCTTCCCGCAGCAGCAGAATATCGGCATTGTCCGTTACATAGCAGCTGGTGGCGCCTAGATGGATGATGGGCCGGGCCAGGGGGCACTGATCTCCCCAGGCCAGAACGTGGGCCATAACATCATGGCGCACCTGCTTTTCATAGGCGGAAACGGCTTCATAGTCGATATCCTCCAAATGGCGTGAGAGTTCGCTGAGCTGAGCTTCCGTTACAGGCAGACCCAGAGCGTGTTCTCCCCGGGCCAGTGCCAGCCATAGCCGCCGCCAGGTGCCGTACCGGTGGTCGGGGGAGAATATCCGGCGCATCTGATCACCGGCATAGCGTCCTTCCAGAGGGGATTCGTAATAAGGTTTGCTCATGGCGCTTTACCGCAGGATCATGGCTTCCCGCTCCGCTCCTACAGATACATAGGGAATGGGGCAGTTCAGCTCTTTTTCCAGAAACAGCACATAGTTCTGGGCGGCCTGCGGAAGATCTTGGAAGCGGCGGACATGGGTGGTATCCTGCTTCCAGCCGGGAAGCGTTACATACACGGGCTTGCAATCGTTCAAATCAGCGGTATAGGGGAAGGTGTGTATCACCCGGCCCCGGAGCTCATAGCCAACACACACGGGCAGGGTATCAAACCCATCCAGTACATCCAGTTTGGTCAGTGCCAGCTCCGTAGCGGACTGAACCTTTACCCCATAGCGGGCGGCCACCGTATCCATCCAGGCGACCCGGCGGGGACGGCCCGTGGCGGCACCATATTCATGCCCGGCTTCCCGAAGGGCAGCGGCTTCTTCGCCCTGGAGTTCCCCTACAAAGGGACCTTCCCCTACGCAGGTGGAATAGGCTTTTACCACACCCACTACCCGGTCTACCTTCAGCCAGGGGCATCCGGAGCCCACGGGAGCATAAGCGGCCAAAGGAGTAGAGGAGGAGGTATAAGGGTAGATGCCGTAATCCAGATCCCGCAGAGCGCCCAGCTGGGCTTCAAAAAGAATACCGTCGCACTTGCGGCCGTCCAGCAGCTCACCTGCATCGCAGATATAGGGCCGGAGCTTTTGCGCATACTCCCGGCAAAGGGTCAGCAGTTCTTCATAAGAGAAGGGGGTGCAGCCGTATCCGGGGACATATACCTGGTTTTTCCAGTCTACCAGACGTTGGAGGCGTTCCTGCAAAACCTCATCATGCAGCAGATCTCCCATGCGCAGGGCTTTTTTATAAGCCCGATCGGCATAGGCCGGGGCGATGCCCCGCAGGGTGGAGCCGAAGTGAGCCTTGCCCAGGCGCTGCTCTTCCAGCTTATCCTCAAGGGGAGAGATGGGCAGCACCACGATCGCCCGGTCGGAGATGCGCAGGTTTTCAGGGGTAATGCATACGCCCCGCTGCCGCAGCCCATCCGCTTCTTTGCACAGATGCTGTATGTCGATCACACAGCCGGCACCCAACAGATTCAGTTTATCCGGATGGAAAATACCGGAAGGGATCAGGTTCAGCTTGAATTCACCCAGATCATTGACAATGGTGTGCCCGGCGTTATTACCACCCTGATAGCGCACAACAGTGCCGTATTGTGGCACCAGATAGTCTACCATGCGGCCTTTGCCCTCATCGCCCCAGCAAATTCCAACGATTGCGCAGTTACCCATATGGAAAACCTCCTTTCAAAAAACAAAAATATATAATATAGGAGGATCGGCCTGCCGTCAAGAGTTTTTCGGCTTAAAAACGTGTCTTTTTTGTAGAAATCAAGGGGCACGAAGCGTGGGATCCGTAGAAGTGCCTAAAAGATACAGAAGCAGTTCCTCTGGCAGCGGGGTATCTCCTTGGCGGGGAATGCTTTGCCAGGCTTTTTGAACGGAAGGGTCCGGGTTGGAAAGGCCTTGAACAATAGCGGCCTGAATCTGTGCTTTTACTTCGTTTGCAGATGTTCCATGAGCAGCGGCAATTTTTTGAAAAATATCTTCCATAGCAGGGTGAAGCATGAGACGCTCCTTTCTTTGCTTTGACATTTGCTGAATGTCATAATGGAGAACAGTATACCATATACTACTGCCAACGACAATCACTGAATGTCAAAGGCGGTAACAGCATGTATAAAAACAAAGGGACCGGAGGCCGGAACAATTTGTGTGGAGAACGTATCCGGAAGTTCCGCAGGCAAATGCCGGGCCAGCCTTCTCAGCGGGCTTTTGCGGATATGCTGCAGCTGCGGGGACTGGATGTAGATAAGAATGCCGTGCAGCGCATGGAAAGCGGGCAGCGGTTCATTACGGATATTGAGCTCAAGGCCATTGCCCATGCCCTGGGAGTCGGGTACGATGCGCTTCTGGAGGACTGAGCTTTTCAACGGGCAAAAACGGTGCGAAAAAGAAGTGAAGACACTCAAAAAGATATATGTGCAAAATGGAAAGCGCCTGCCCTGCAACAGAAAATTGCAGAGCAGACGCCTGAAACCGATGTTTTAATGGGTTCGGGTCTTCCTATTCAGGAAGGCCCGTTTTTTGTTTTACAGCTGGGGACCGGCTTCTACCAGAGCCTTACCGGCTTCGGTATCCTCGTACTTGACGAAGTTCTTGATAAAGCGGCCGGCCAGATCCTGTGCCTTCTGCTCCCACTGGGAAGGATCGGCATAGGTGTCACGGGGATCCAGAATGGCGGGATCCACGCCGGGCAGCTGGGTGGGTACTTCCAGATTGAAGTAGGGGATCTTTTTGGTGGGGGCGTTGAGAATATCCCCGTTGAGGATAGCGTCGATAATGCCGCGGGTATCCTTAATGGAGATGCGCTTGCCGGTGCCGTTCCAGCCGGTATTCACCAGGTAAGCTTTGGCACCGCTCTTTTCCATCTTCTTGACCAGCTCCTCTCCGTATTTGGTGGGGGGCAGCTCCAAGAAGGCCTGACCAAAGCAGGCGGAGAAGGTGGGAGTGGGTTCAGTGATACCGCGCTCGGTGCCGGCCAGCTTGGCGGTGAAGCCGGAGAGGAAGTAATACTTGGTCTGCTCCGGAGTCAGCACGGACACGGGGGGCAGCACGCCGAATGCATCTGCGGAAAGGAAGATCACGTTTTTGGCAGCGGGAGCAGAAGACACGGGCCGCACAATGTTCTGAATGTGATCGATGGGATAAGAGACCCGGGTATTCTCCGTGACGCTCTTGTCGGCAAAGTCGATCTTGCCGTCCTTATCCAGTGTTACGTTCTCCAGCAGGGCGTTGCGCTTGATGGCATTGTAAATGTCGGGCTCGGAATCCTTATCCAGATTGATGACCTTGGCATAGCAGCCGCCTTCAAAGTTGAAAACGCCGTTATCATCCCAGCCGTGCTCGTCATCACCGATGAGCAGGCGCTTGGGGTCGGTGGAGAGGGTGGTCTTGCCCGTGCCGGAAAGACCGAAGAAAATGGCGGTGTTTTCGCCGTTCATATCGGTATTGGCGGAGCAGTGCATGGAAGCAATACCTTTCAGGGGCAGGAAGTAGTTCATCATGGAGAACATGCCCTTCTTCATTTCGCCGCCGTACCAGGTGTTGATGATGACCTGTTCCCGGCTGGTCAGGTTGAAGACTACGGCGGTTTCGGAGTTGAGCCCCAGTTCCTTATAGTTCTCTACCTTGGCTTTGGAGGCGTTGTAGACCACAAAGTCGGGCTCAAAGTTTTCCAGCTCTTCCTGCGAGGGGCGGATAAACATATTCTCTACAAAGTGAGCCTGCCAGGCCACTTCCACGATGAAGCGAATGGCCATGCGGGTATCCTTGTTGGCGCCGCAGAAACCGTCTACTACGAACAGCCGCTTGTTGGACAGCTCCTTGAGGGCGATATCCTTTACGGCTTTCCAGGCTTCCTGAGAAGCGGGGTGGTTATCGTTCTTATAGTTTTCGCTGGTCCACCAAACGGTGTCCTTGGAGGTATCGTCCATGACGATAAACTTGTCCTTGGGGGAACGGCCGGTGTATACGCCGGTCATGACGTTGACGGCGCCCAGCTCGCTGACCTGACCCTTTTCAAAACCGGTGAGGGCGGGGTTGGTCTCTTCCTCAAAAAGCATTTCGTAGGAGGGATTACGGACGATCTCGGTGGTGCCGGTGATGCCGTATTTACTCAGATCGATCTTGTGCATGTGCATTAAACCTCATTTCTCTGAAATTTTCCCAGTCAAAGGCATGATACCACCCTTTTGCAAGTGCCGTCAACCAGTGAAAAGGTAAACTTTCTGCAATTCTTCCGGCATCGGGTTTATAAAACGCAGGTTTGCCTGCAAAAACCGGAGACGACCGGATAAAGACCCGAATTTACGGGCATTTTGCCGGCAGGACAGCGCTTGGCATATGTCCGGAATATGGCAGCATTTGGGGTTGAAGTATAAAAAACACCTGCTACAATAAAGGCATCGGGCGCCTGATGAGAATATTTTACGGAGGTTCAACAGAAGAATGAAGAATCGAATAAAAGTATATCCCATCGGAAAGATAGAAAACGAAAATAGCAAAACAGTGCTCCGGCTGAAGCCCGGCTACCGTGAGGGCCTGAAGGGCCTTGCAGGATTCAGCCACGTGCAGATCCTCTGGTGGATGGACGGCTGTGATGATCCGGAAAGCCGGAATATTCTGGTGGAAAAAAGACCGTATGTCCATGGACCGGAAGAAATCGGCGTGTTTGCCTTACAGTCGCCGGAGAGGCCAAACCCTGTTGCAGTATCCTGCGCGGGAATCACCTGTGTGGACATGGAGTCGGGCACGGTGGGGCTGGATTATATAGATGCTTTTTCCGGCAGTCCGGTAATCGATTTAAAACCATATACGCCCAGCCTAGATCGGGCCGAGAAGCCTTTTACTCCGGAATGGTGCAGTCATTGGCCAAAATCCTGCGAAGAGAGCGGAGCTTTTGACTGGTCCTCCGAATTCAATTTTTAAGGAGGAAGAAGATGGCACTTGCATAGTATATCCATGCAAAACCTGTGATCGATGCAGAGAAAGTGCGCCTGCGTCCCCTGCAGGCAGCGGATGTTCCGGACATAAAGACGTGGACAACGGATATATCCGTTTATACCTACTGGGGCAAAGGCCCCGGGAAAACAGACAGGAATCCGGAGCTACTGTTTGAGAGATCCCCAAAACCGGTGAAAAGCTTTCGCCTTGGTATCGAGGAAAAGCGATCCGGGAGGTTGATCGGGGAAGTTTGGGTGTATCGAATCGAGAAAAAACGCATGGCCTCCGTGGCCATACGTCTTGCCGCTGCCTGGCAGGGAAAGGGCTATGGAACCGAAGCGCTCCTGCAAATGACTCTTTTCTGCTTCAGAAACACGGAGCTGCAGCGGTTGTGGGCGGAGGTGGATGTTCGAAATATCGCTTCCCAAAGAATGCTGGGGAAATGCGGATATATAAAGGAAGGCGTGATCCGGCAGGGCAGAATGATAAACACATGGTGTGATTACTGTATTTACGGGATCTTTGCATCGGATATGACAGAGAAAACGCCTCAGGATCACCGTTTGGCTGAAACCCGGGTATGAGCGGATCGGCTGTATCTCCGCAAAAGGCGATGCGCGCTATGGCTATCTGTTAGGCTGAACCTGCTTGGCTGAATCTGGTGCCCGCATGCTTCGACGGCGAAAAGCAAAAACGAAAAATCCTCCGTATACTCACGGCATACGGAGGATTTGTTATGTACTCACAAATATCGGATTTATGAACCGGATGCGTTACAGGCTTTCGGGCACCTGGGCATTGATGGCGGCATACATGGCGGCCACTGCTTCTCTGGCGCGCGGGAGGGCATTCTCCAGAGTCACATCTTCCTTCAGAGACTTGTCCCGGGAGACCATCTCCACCACGCCGCGGCCCAGCGTCTTGGGGGAAACGATGAGCCGAAGGGGGCAGCCCAGCAGGTCGGCGTCAGAGAACATGAACCCGGCGGAAACGGGCCGGTCGTCATAAAGCACCTCGAATCCCTGCTCCGTAAGGGAGGTATACAGGCTTTCCGCCGTTTCCCTCACCTGGGGCTGATCAGACCGCAGGGCGCAGATCTCGATCTGCCAGGGCGCAATGGTGATGGGCCAAATGGGGCCGTACTGGTCGTGATGTTCTTCACACACGCTGGCCATGAGACGGCCTACGCCAATGCCGTAGCAGCCCATGATGGGATTTACACGGTTGCCTTTTTCGTCATCATAGGTCATCCCCATGGCTTCGGTGTACCGGCGGCCCAGCTGGAAGATGTTGCCCACCTCAATGCCGTTCTTGACCACCAGGGAGTGCTTGCCGCATTTGGGGCAAACGCCGCCCGCTACGGCTTTGGCCGCATCCACATAAGTGGCGCCGGGCACATCCCGATCCATATTCAGGCCGGTGTAATGATAGCCTTCCTCGTTGGCGCCGCAGATCAGATTCCGTGTGCCTTCCAAAGAACGGTCATAGACTACGGTGATATTTTCGGGCAGTCCCACGGGGCCAATGGATCCGGCTACCAGACCGACATGATCGATCTCTACAGCAGGGTGCACTTCCGCCTTGAGGTAATTGCGCAGTTTGGTTTCGTTGACCTCCAGATCCCCGCGGATAAAGACCAGTACATAGGAATCATCGGCATTGCGCTGGTATACTACGGCCTTGCAGCTTTCTTTGGCGGTGCTGTGGAGGAAACTGCAAACCTCTTCGATGGTCTTGTTTTCGTAAGTGGCAATCTTTTGCAGAGGCGCTGCCTCCCGGCTGCCGTCGTTATGTACGATGCATTCCGCAGCCTCCATGTTGGCCCGGTAGCCGCATTCGGGGCAAAGAACGATGGTATCCTCGCCGATATCCGTCAGCAGCATGAACTCGTGGCTGACTTTACCCCCCATCATGCCGGAGTCGGAGGCTACGGCTACCACCTCGGGGATGCCTGCCCGGGCATAAATGCGCTCATACGCCCGGTAGCAGCGTTTATAATACCGCTCCAGATCCTTCTGGGAGGTGTGGAAGGAATAAGCGTCCTTCATGGTAAATTCCCGCACCCGGATCAATCCGCCCCGAGCCCGGGGCTCATCGCGGAATTTAGTCTGGATCTGATAAATCATAAAAGGATACTTCTGGTAGGTTCCGGCTATGTTCATGGCCATATGCACGGCGGCTTCCTCATGGGTCATGCCCAGTACCATGTCTGCGCCGCTTCTGTCTTTAAAGCGCAGCAGTTCCTTGCCTACGCTTTCCCAACGGCCGGAGGACTGCCAGAGACTGGCGGGCATGGCTACGGGGAAGAGAACCTCCTGTCCGTCGATGCGGTCCATCTCCTGACGGAGAATCGCTTCTATTTTATTCTGGATGCGCTTGGCGGGAGGAAGCAGAGAATAGATGCCATTGCCTACCTGTTTGATATATCCGCCGCGGGTCATCAGGTTCTGGCTCTCGATATCCGAGACCCGGTCCTTATACCGTTCGCCCAAAAGCTCACTGACTTTCATAGTTGTGTCCCTTTCCTGTGAAAAAATAAATGTTATTCTGCATTATATCATGCTTCCGGGCAAATGCCACAGTTTTTTTGCGCTTTTGGGGGACAAATCTCCCGGAGGACTTTTGCTTCAGCAAGTTGGAAGGCCGCAGAAGCTTTGAAAGATGTGCTCTTTTCCGCTTAGCCAGGGCATATGCCGGTTTCGCTTGGAAAATAGGCAGGATTTTTGAATCTGTATTGACAACGGGCGAAAAAACGGGTACAATACAATGCGATAAAGAAACAGGCGGGTGTAGCTCAATGGTAGAGCTCCAGCTTCCCAAGCTGGCTACGTGGGTTCGATTCCCATCACCCGCTCCATCTTTTATAAACATACCCGCAGCCGTTACAATTTCCGCGTGCGGGTGAAACACAAAATCATCTTAGGAGGACATTGTAATGGCTAAGCAAAAATTTGAACGGACGAAGCCCCATGTAAACATCGGCACCATC
>OWIO01000353.1_pt1 | contig 43427 bp, 37 predicted proteins | sample 1733011 | NCBI WGS metagenome assembly OWIO01 (sample SAMN05065779, study PRJEB22554) | human gut metagenome | biome: ENVO:2100002; feature: ENVO:00000062; material: ENVO:00002003 | host: Homo sapiens | place: USA | reverse complement strand
TTGCGGTACAAGACACCTGCCAGCCAGCCGATGATGCCCATGGCAAACATCTGCCACAGGAGCCGACTGTGGAGGACACCATCGCCATCCTGCGTGGTCTGGAATCCCGGTATGAGGTGTTTCACGGCGTGAAGATCACGGACAACGCAATTCTTCGCAGCCGCGCGGGCATTCAAGATCCGAACCGGCCGCTTGGCTCGTTCCTGTTCCTTGGCCCGACAGGCGTTGGCAAGACGGAGCTTGCAAAGGCACTGGCCGAGGCGCTGTTTGACGACGAGAAGAATCTGGTGCGGATTGATATGTCGGAGTACATGGAGAAGTTCTCCGTGTCGCGTCTGATCGGTGCGCCTCCCGGATACGTCGGCTATGAGGAGGGCGGCCAGCTGACAGAGGCGGTGCGCCGCCGCCCCTACAGCGTGATTTTGTTTGATGAGATCGAAAAGGCGCATCCCGATGTGTTCAACATCCTGCTTCAGGTGCTGGACGACGGACGCATTACCGACTCGCAGGGCAGAACCGTGGACTTTAAGAACACGATTATCATCCTGACGTCGAATCTTGGCAGCCAGTATCTGCTGGACGGCATCGGCGCGGACGGCGAGATCACGAACGAGGCCAAGGAACAGGTACAGACGCTTCTGCACCGCACGTTCCGACCGGAGTACCTCAACCGTTTGGATGAGATTGTATTCTATAAGCCGCTGTCGAAAGAGAACATCACCGGTATCATCGACCTGCAAATCGCGGCGCTTAACCGCCGTCTGGCCGACAAGCAGCTGCGTTGTGAGCTGACGCAGGCTGCAAAACAGTTCATCATCGACGCGGCCTACGATCCGCAGTTCGGCGCGCGTCCGCTGCGCCGGTATGTGCAGCATACAGTGGAAACGCTGCTTGCAAAGAAGATTTTGGAGGGCAGCGTCCAGCCCGGTTCGACAATTACCGTCGATACGGAAAACGGCGAGCTGGTGCTTCGCTGAGTGTAAGGCAAATAGCAAATGCCCGGAACGCGAAATGCGTTCCGGGCATTTTGCACCCACAGGGGCGTCTTTTCTTTTGCTTTTTATTCCTGCTGCGCGCAGTCAAACAGCCTTTCAATCAGATTACTGCCCTGAAACAGCGGCTGAAGGACGGCGCACGCCGAGCCGTAGATCGGCGAGTTTGCGCCAAAGCGCGACTTGACAAAGCGCGGGCGCAGCTGCTGCTGGTGTACAGAGACGTTGATATCGGCCACCCACTGCTCCAGATACCGCACGAACTCCTCCGGCAAAAACGCCGCGTCATGCCCAAGCACCACCAGCGGCACGTTCACCAGATTCAAATAGTTGTTCAGTCCGAACGAAAGCTGCCGCATGGCATTATAAAACACGGTGTATGCGGCCTTGTTCGTCATGGCAAAGCCGGCGGCCTGCTCCATGCTGTCAAGCTCCACGCCGCACTCGTCGTGAATCAGTGACAAAATTGCCGGCGCACTGGCGTAAAGTTCCAGACAGCCGCGGCTGCCACAGGTGCAGCGCGGGCCGCCAAAGTCAATGGATGTGTGGCCAAGCTCGCCGCATGCGTCAAGCAGCTCATGATGTGATACCAGCGCCGCGCCAAGCCCCTCGGTAATGCCCATATAGAGAAAGCTGTCGGCGTCCTTGCCGGCGCCAAAGTAGAGTTCGCACAGGCCGGACGCGTGCATATCGTTGCAGACAATAATCGGAAAACGGAAATACGGCTGAAGCGCGTCGCGCAGATTTAGCGAACGGATGCCGAAGAAATCGGTGACATAGGCGATGCCGCTGGCATCGCTGCTGATAACGCCGACGGTGGAGATGCCCATGCCCAGAATCGGCCGCTCAGTGTGCTCGGTCAGCTGCTCGGCAAGCTCACGCAGCTTCTGCAAAAAGCTCTCTTCGTTTTCAATCGGGGTGAGCGGGCGCTTGGCGCGCGCCAGAAGCTGAAGCGACAGATCGCACACCACGCCGTACAGACACGTGCGGGAGATGTAAATGCCCAGCACCACCGGCGACGTGGAGCAGATGCGCAGCAGCATCGGTGTGCGCCCGGGCGACTTGATGGGGTCTTGCGGCGCAAATTCCTCGATGATGTGCTTTTGCAGCAGCTCGCTTGTGATGTTTGTCACGGTCATGGGCGACAGATGCAGCCCCTCGGAAAGCTCGCTGCGCGTGATGCTCCCCGCCGTGCAGACGGATTGCAGCAGCAGTGCGCGGTTTCGCTCCTTAACCTCGATCAGATTGATGCCGGCCTTTTTCATAGCGGCTCCTTTTTGCACTTGCAGCGCCGAAAATTCCGCCGCTTTCGGCGAAATGGCGCGGCAGCGCATATTTATCATTTTAAAAATATTATAGTATATTTGCGGGGGATTGTAAACCGCCGCCAGGGGGATTTTATCCTGCGGCGATAGCCGCTGTGTCTCCGGCGGCGTCACCCACACAAGACAGCGGCCTGCAAGGGAGGGAGCGTCCCGACAGAGGCACAAAAAATCCGCGCCGCCCCTCGGGCGGCGCGGGCATTGTTTACCTGAATCAGTTGGTATCGGCGCACAGGGGGCCGGCCAGCTCTTTCATATAGAACAGCTTACCGGGCATGGTGGGAATGTTGCTGGACGTGACGTACTGGCACGGGCCATAGCGCAGCGTCATCCAGAAGCTCATGCCCTGCCACTGCATACCGCGGGACAGAACGCCGTCTGCGCCGCCGATGGCGTAGTCGGAGTTGAAGATGATCCACGGGCCGATGGTGTTGGCATAGCACGGAATCAGCGGCCAGCTGGAGCGGAACGACGTGATGGCGTTCTGCTCGATGGTGAACGGATGCAGACGCGCGCCGACGCGGTACTCGGCTGCTTTCCAGTCCTCATAGGAGGCGTAGTCCTTGGCAAAGTGCGGCTCCCAGAATGCAATATGGCACATACGGCCGATGCCGTAGACCAGAACCTGCTTTGCACCCTCAGCCTTCAGCTTGCGGATTTTCTCCGGATAGGTGGGCAGATTTTCCTTGGTTGCAAAGTTGCGCTGATTTTCGGGGACAGTCAGCTCGCCGAGCGGGCCGTAGAACGCGCCGGTCATGGCGTTCTGGAACGCGGCGGGGTCGGATGCGGGCAGCGTGTTGCCCTCGGCGTCAGCCCACTCGTCCATGTTGAAGCCGTAGACGTGCTTGCAGTCCACATTCCACTCTTTCAGGAAATAGACCGCCCACTTGTACATACCCATCGGGCCAACCGGCAGGATGAGAATCAGCTTTCTGCCCTCTTCCTTGGTGAGCCTGATCTGCATGGCAATTTCGTGACCCATGTATGCGCCGAACTCTTCAAGGTTCGTGCACTCGACGGGACGGAAGCCATCGTTCCAGAAGCTCTGGCGTTCGCCGACGGAAGATGGATCGTTGGAGACGCAGTCATAAATCTTGGAAATGTCCCAGCCCTCGGGCAGAACTTCGGAAAAATAGGAACCCTTGAGGGTATCGACCATGTTCATAATAGAAAACCTCCTTAAATTGCGCGGCGAAAGCCGCAGGTATTCTGTAAGTTCATCATACCACGCGGCTTTTCGGGTGTCAATTCGGGACAGGGGGTATTTTTAAATAGATTTTAGAAATGAAATTTGTGGATTTTTCACAGAATCCGGTCAATCGCCCAGAATCAGGCGGCCAAAATCCTGCGGCCGGTGGAACTGCGGCGTGTCACAGCGCATGGGATTCCACGACAGGTAGTGCTGTCGCACGGTCAGATCGCCGCACTTATAGCAGTTGCCGTACATGGCCAGCCCCTCGCACGGTGTAAAGTCCGGGAAAAACCGGCGGATAAACGCAAACGGCACACGGTAGGTGATCTCCCAGCCATCGGACAGGCGCGCGGCCTTTGGCTGGAACAGCGCGGGCTCGTCGGCAACAATCAGACGCGTCAATTCCGTCACATTTGTGCCATATCCGAGATATAACGCACAATTTGGGTTAAATTCGAAGTTGAAGTAGCGCAGATCGTCGGTGGGACGGAGGAAAAATTCCAGACAGCTGTCCTCGCAGACCGACTGCAAAAGTCCGCTGTGCTCGGCGCGGATTTCTGTTTCCCACGCGCGCAGGCGAACATAGATCGCCGCTTCGTCCCAGCAGAGCTGCCCCTGTGCACGGATATCGACCGGGGGATTTGTCCACTGGAGGTTGTCAATCGGAAGTGCGTCAATTGTGTCCCAATCGGGGGCGGATGTGACCTTTTTCAGAACATAGCTTCGCATTTTAGATACTCCTTTATTCCTTGAGTGTTTTTTCGTATTCCGTGGGGCTCATGCCCGTTTGCTTTTTAAAAAGATTGGAGAAATAGTAGATGCTCTCAATGCCGATGCGCTCGGCGATCTGTGTGAACGTGAGGTTTCCCTCGCGGATCAGACGCTTTGCCTCGCCGATGCGCAGCGCCGTGAGATAGCGCACCATGCTCTGGCCGATCTGCTCGTGGAACACGCGCTTGAGCTGTGAGACGCTTATGCCGAGCGCCGCGGCCAGCGATGGAAGCGTGATGGCCTCGGAATAGTGCGCGGCAAGATAGTCGCGCGCCTGCTGCGCCAGCAGCAGATGCTGGTGAAACTGCGTGGATGTGATGGCGCGCTGGGAAAAGCGGACATTGTCGTCGCGGCGGCAGATGCAGATGAACAGCTGCTCCAGATAGAGCTTGATCAGCTGGTCGCTGCCCCACGGGGCGGTGGGCTTTTTACGCAGATTGACCAGCGCGGGATCGTTTTCAAAATACTGATACGCCTGCTGCGCCTCGTCCATCAGCGGCTTGAGGCACTGCTTCTCGCGCTGGTGCAGCAGCAGAACCTTTTTTTCCAGCCGGTGCATGGCTTCGCTTTCGCAGCAGAACGCCACCACCATCACGTCACTTGCGCCGACCGACTGGAACGAATGAAACTCATACGGGCAGTGAAACGCCAGCTCGCCGGCCTTTAGAAAATACTTGTCCGCCCCGGCAGTGACAACGATGCTGCCGCGGTCAACATAGATAAACTCCCAGAAAAAGTGCGACTCGCCGGAGAAAACATAGCCGTTTTCCAGCTTGTAATACGAGATATTCACGATGGCATCCACGTCAAAAACCGTGGCAAGCGGGATGGGTGTGTATTCCATTTTCATGGCGGCAGACATCCTCTGTAGCTGATTTTATAAATTTTGCACCAGATTTTATATTGTCAGGCCAAAATTCGAGCTTATAATGGAATTATAAGCGGAATCCGAACGAAAGTAAATACGGAAAGGAAGATGCACAGATGAAAAAATCAATCAGCTATTGGTCTTTCAGCGGGAAAAACGTGTTTGAGGCGATGAGGCTAGCAAAGGATGCGGGCTTCGACGGCATTGAGCTGACGCTGGATGCAGAGGGCGACGTGACGATGGAGACTGCGCCCGAAAAGCTGGCCGAGATCCGCCGCGCGGCGGAGGAAATCGGCATTGCGCTGCCGAGTGTGGCAAGCAGTCTGTACTGGGCGTATTCGTTTACTTCGGACGATCCGGAGGAGCGGGAAAAGGCGCATCAGGCGGCAGTCTGCGAGATCAAAACGGCAAAGGCGCTGGGCGCGGACACAGTTTTGATCGTGCCGGGCAGCGTTTCGGTGGAATTTGTGCCGGAGCGGCCGGTTGTGGCGTATGATGTGTGCTGGCAGCGCGCGGTGGCCGAGATGAAGCGCCTTGCGCCGGTGGCGGCGGAGCACCAGATTCACATCGGCGTGGAGAACGTATGGAACAAGTTCCTGCTCTCTCCGCTGGAGATGCGCGCGTTTATCGACGAGATCGGAAGCGAGTGGATCGGCTCGTACTTTGACGTGGGCAACGTGGTCTACGCGGGCTATCCCGAGCAGTGGATTCGGATTTTGGGCAAGCGCATCAAAAAGGTGCACTTCAAGGACTTCCGCCGCAATCCGGGCGGACTCAATTCGTTCGTGGACATTCTGGCGGGCGATGTGGACTGGCCGGCGGTGATGCAGGCGTTTGAAGACATCGGCTATGACGGCTGGGCGACGGGCGAGATGATCCCGGCCTATGGCCACGCCTCTGACCAGATTATTTACAACACGGCGGCCTCAATGGGGCGCATTCTGGAAAAGAAATTTTAAAAACGGACAGACAGGAGGAACGAACATGATTCGAGTAGGACTGATTGGCTGCGGCTTTATGGGCGGGATGCACGCGGCGTGCTATGCGGCGCTGGCGGAGCTTGGCGTCAAGGTGACGGCGATTGCCGATGACCGGCCGGAATTTCTGGCACAGATGAAAGAGCAGACCGATGCGCAGACGTATGAATCGGGTATGGCGCTGATTGAACAGGCGGACGTTGACGTGGTGGATATCTGCCTGCCAACGTATCTGCACACGGCGCACGCGTGCGCGGCGATGGAAAAGGGGCGCGATGTGTTCTGCGAAAAGCCCGTCTGTCTGACGGAGGAGGATATGCAGGCGCTGCTGGAGACGAAAAAGCGTACCGGACGCAAGGTGATGGTCGGTCAGGTCATCCGTCTGTGGGACGAGTACGCATGGCTGAAAAAGACCGTGGACGCGGGAACGTATGGCCGCGTGCTTTCTGGTGTATTCCAGCGCGTTTCGTCGCGCCCCGGCTGGGCAAGCCGCAACTGGCTGCACACGCCGGCGCAGTCGGGCGGCGTGGCCGTGGATATGCACGTGCACGACGTGGACTTTGTACGCTATCTGCTGGGCGAGCCAGACCGCATTCAGGCGGGCGGCTATCGTGACAGCGACGGACTGATTGAGCAGATTTTTGCTATCTACAACTATGGCAGGGACGTGGCAGTCAGCGTCGAGGCCGCGTGGGACTATCCTGCGTCGTTCCCGTTCTCGGCCACGTTCCGCGTCAAGCTGGAAAAGGCGACCATCACAAACGATGCAAACGGCCTGACTGTGTATCCGAACGACGGCGATGCGTTCCATCCGGAGCTTGCCGCGCAATATACCGGCGACAACCGCATCGGCGGCAATATTTCGTCGCTCGGCGGGTATTATAACGAGCTGAAATACTTTGTTGAGGGATTGCAGGGCAAAAACGATCTGTCGGTTGCGCCGCTGGAGGAGGCCATTGCCTCGGTGCGGCTGGTCAAGAAAGAAATTGAGGCCGCAGGCGGTCTGCTGGTTTGAGAGATGGCAAAGTTCGCGAATGACGGACAAAAGCGAACATAAACGAACAAAAGCCCGCGGGTATGCGCAAAAAACGCATGCCCGCGGGCAAATTTTATGGAAAAGCGTCTAAATTTACCGTCGATTATTTTTAAAAAGAGTTGAAAGAATGGGGCGCAAAAACCGCAAAACGTGTGGCAATATCGACCAAAATTACGGTGGTTGAGTTGTGAATAATTCACCATTATTACAACATTCGTAAAGATTATTTAGAAATTGTGTTGACAAAAGACCGCACTTCGGTCTATTATGGATGCAAGGCAATAAGACTCGCGGCGTATTTATTCTGCCGCATGGCCGTGCCGCCAAGACAATCGGCCGCACGCGCCCCCTTAATTTCAGCAAGAGGTGAAAAACATGAGAGTTCTGGCGATTGGCTGCCACCCCGACGATCTGGAGATCGCCTGCTCGGGTACACTCCGCAAATATGTAGAGCAGGGCGCAGATGTGTATATGTGCCATGTTGCAAACGGTGATCAGGGTCATGTCATTATTGAACCCGGCCCTTTGGGCAAGATCCGTGAAAAGGAAGCGGAAAATGCCGGCAAGTTTATCGGTGCCAAAGAAGTTTTCAACATTAACGTTTCGGATATGCAGGTGAACCGCCACGATCAGGCGCAGATTGACGCCGTGGCCGACGTGGTTCGCTATGCGCGTCCCGACGTTATCATCACGCACAACGACGTGGATTATATGCAGGATCATGTGGAGACCAGCCATCTGGCCACCAATGGCGCATTTATGTCGGGTCTGCCGCACCGCTCGGTCAACTACCCGGCCTTTGAGAGCATGATTCCAACGTTCTTTATGGATAGCCTGGCAGGCGTGGACTTCAACCCCACCCACTATGTCGATATTACCGGCCAGATTGAGATGAAGCTGAAAGCGCTTGAGATGCATGAGTCGCAGATCAAGTGGATGCTTGACCATGACGGCATCGACTTTGTGGATATGATCCGTACCTGCTCAAGATATCGCGGATATCAGTGCGGCGTTGCCTACGCCGAGGGCTTCCGACCCTATAACGTCTACCCCCGTCACAGCACCAAGCACCTGCTTCCGTAACCGGCTGCGTGAGCGCCGTAGCTCGTAAGAGCGAAAAAACTAGGAGGAATGAATCAAATGAGCACAAAAGCAATCACGTTAAACAGCAAAAAGAGCGTCGGCGCACTGGTTAAGGACTGGATGAGCCTTGTCGGCATCGCCATCCTGATTGTCGTATTCTCTATCATTTCGTATGTAAAGTTTGGCGCACAGTACTTCCTGACCTGGAGCAACTGGAAAAACATTCTTCTGCAAAGCTCTACCGTCGCCATCGTTGCCCTTGGCCAGTCGATCATGCTGCTGACCGGCAATTTTGACCTTTCCCTTGGCCGTATGGTCTGTCTCACCAGCTGCGTGGGTGCCATCCTGATGAAAAACGTCGGTATGTCCACCGGCCTTGCCATCCTGATCATGTTCGCCATCGGCCTTGCCGTCGGCGCAGTCAACGGCTTCATGGTCTCTTATGTCGGCGTTCCCGCGATGATCGCAACGCTTGGCACGCAGTACATCTGCTACGGCCTTGCAAAGCTGCTGACGCAGGCTGTGCCGATTGCCAACATGCCCGATAGTATCTCGTTCCTTGGCCGCGGCTATATCTTCGGCGGCGTATTCCCGGTCTGCGTGCTGCTGATGATCATCGTCTACGCAATTGCGCAGTTTGTCACTTCCAAGACCCGCGTCGGCCGTAACCTCTACGCCGTCGGCGGCTCGCGTGAAGCGGCATTCTTCTCCGGCATCAACGTCAAGGCCTATCAGTTCGGCACGTTCCTGCTGGGCAGCGTTCTGGCTACGTTCGGCGGTCTCGTCCTGATGTCCCGACTCAACTCTGTCGCCGTCACCAACGGACAGAACTATGAATTTGACGCCGTTATCGGCTCGATCATCGGCGGCGTTTCGCTGGCCGGCGGCAAGGGCCGCGTCATCGGCACGATGTTCGGCTGCATCTTCCTGAACACGCTGTTCAACGGCTTCTCCCAGATGGGCGTCGATCCGTTCGTGCAGGACGTTCTGAAGGGCGTTGTCCTTGTGCTTGCCGTCACGCTTGACGTTGCCAGCAACAAGAAGAAGTCCTGATTGACCTGACCGAAGTATCACAGAAAGGTTGGGTGAACAATGGATAACAACTACATCTTAACATTAAAGAATATCACAAAAGAGTTCCCCGGCGTCAAGGCGCTGGATGACGTCACCATCAACATTGAGCGCGGCACCATCCACGGTCTGGTCGGCGAGAACGGCGCAGGCAAGTCCACCCTGATTAAGGTTCTGGCCGGTATCTACCAGCCGAATAAGGGCGAAATCATTCTGGACGGCAAGCCCTGCCGCTTTAACAGCCCCATCGAGGCACGCCGTGCCGGCATCAGCGTTGTCCATCAGGAAATCAAGCTGGCCGAGCCGCTGAGCGTTGCGGAAAATATGTTCCTTGGCAACGTCCAGCTGAAAAACGGTCTGGTTGACTGGAAGGGCATGCGCCGCCGCGCGCGGGAGATCGTTGAAGATCTCGGCATGGACATCGACATCAACGCGCAGGTCTCGTCTCTGACCGTCGCGAAAAAGCAGATCGTCGAGATCATGCACGCCATTAACAATAATTCCCGCATCCTGATCATGGATGAGCCGTCGGCCGTTTTGACCGACCGCGAGCTGGAGGTTATGTTCCGCATTGTCAAGCAGCTGCGCGACGAGGGCATCACCATCATCTATATCTCGCACCGTCTGGACGAAATCTTCGGCCTGTGCAGCAACGTCAGCGTCCTGCGCGACGGCTGTCACATCGACACGATTCCGGTCGCTTCCGTTGACCGTCAGGGCCTGATCAACATGATGGTCGGCCGTGAGATGGGTCAGGAGTATCCGAAAGAGGTTGGCAACGTCGGCGGAACGATTCTGGAGGTCAAAAATCTCAGCCGCGGCATTTTGCAGGACATCAGCTTTGAGGTCAAGTCCGGCGAGGTATTTGGCATTTCGGGTCTGGTCGGCGCTGGCCGCACCGAGCTTGCCCGCGCCATCCTCGGCATTGACAAGCCGGAATCCGGCGAGGTCTATGTCCGCGGAAAGAAAGTTCACTATCGTACGTTTGCCGACGCCATCCGTGACGGTCTTGGCCTGATCCCAGAGGATCGCAAGCTCCAGGGTCTTGTCCAGATTATGTCGGTCAAGCGGAACACCACGCTGGTCAACATGAAGCGCGTACTGCGCGCCGGTGTGATCAGCAGCTCGCTTGAGGAAAAGCTGAGCAAGGAATACGCCGACAAGCTGCACGTTGTCACGCCGAGCATGGAGACCGAGGTACAGTATCTCTCCGGCGGCAACCAGCAGAAAGTGGTTATCGCAAAGTGGCTGTTCCAGAACTCGGAGATCCTGTTCCTTGACGAGCCCACGCGCGGCATCGACGTTGGCGCAAAGGCAGAAATTTACCGTCTGATCAACCGGATGGCAAAGGAGGGCAAGACCATCATCATGATCTCGTCCGAAATGCCTGAGCTGCTCGGCATGTGCGACCGCATCATGGTTATGCATGAGGGTCACAAGATGGGCGAGCTGAACGCGGCCGAAGCTACACAGGAAAAGATCATGGCGCTTTGCAGCTGATGATCCAAACAACGGTCTAATCAGGCGCAGCCTGTTAGATAAAATTTAAGGAGGAATTACAAAATGAAGAAACTGATCGCGATGCTTCTTGCAATGGTCATGGTTCTGGGCCTGGTTGCCTGCGCAGCCAAGACGGAGCCCCCCGCGGCCGACACCAAGACCGAGACGCCCGCTGCGGAGACGCCCGCAGCAGAAACACCCGCTGAAGAGACCCCGGCTGAAGAAACGCCCGCTGCTGAAGGCGCTGTCAAGACCGACGTAATCGCAACCGAGGGCAAGGCTGCTGAGCTCGGCATTCCCGCCGCTGTTGTCCTGCAGGACACCACCGCGCTGGAAGGCAAGAAGATCGGCTGCTCCATCTGCTACAAGGGCGACGAATGGTGCGCAGCTCTGGCACAGGCTCTGGAAGCACTCGGCGCATACTACGGCGCTGACATCGTCTGCGAGGACGGCGACCTGAACGACGAGACCCAGACCAAGCAGATCGAGAACATGATTTCCAACAACGTTGACATCATCATGGTTGACCCCATCACCCCCGACGGCTCCGGCATTGCGTTGACGAATGCGGTTGAGGCCGGCATTCCCGTCATCATCTACGACGGCTACTGGACCGACGGCGAGGAAAAGGCTGTCACCACCGTCACCTGGGATCAGAAAGCAACCGGCACGCTGGTTGGCGAGTACTTCGTCAACTATGTTAAGGAAAACAACGGCGGCAAGTGCCGTGTGGTTGAGCTGACCAACGCTGTTTCCACGCACTGCCAGGAGCGCTTTGTTGGCCTGCATGAGGTTATCGACGCTGCCAATGCAGACGGCTGCGAAATCGAAATCCTGAACAAGTACGACTCTCAGGGCAACCGCGAGACTGCATACAACGCAATCTCCGCCATCGTCGAGCCGTATGACTACATCATCTCCGACGTTGACAACGGCGCGATGGGCGCAGTTGCAGCGCTGCAGGCTGTTGGCAACACCGACGTCAAGGTCTTCTCCATGGGCGCTTACGGTGCAGAGCCGTTCGGCAAGCTGCATGACAATGACGTGAACTATCAGGCTTGCCTGAACGTTGACGCTTGGGTTCTGGCACAGTTCATCTACGAAGGCGCAATCAGCTACTTCGAGGGCAAGGACGTTCCCACCAAGACCAACATCGACCTGTTCGTTGTTGACGGCACCAACGTTGAGAAATTCTGGAGCTTCGACTAATCTCCGGCAAATTCCGTAAACCGCGTAATCGCAGGGGGCGCAAGCCCCCTGCATCTGCAGGCGCATTGCGCCGATGCCCGCAGAGAGAAAACCGCGTTTTTGAAATTCGTGTTCCTTTCTGCGGAAAAATTATTAGACGTAAATCGTTACACAAAATCACATAGAAAATTGAAAGCATCCGTCGTAAGATAGGAGCAGGACAAAACGAACCGCCGTCTGGCAGCAGCGGCGATGCTCCGGCACAGCCGGACAAGGCATATCCCGCCGGCACAGCCGGCAAAAAACGTGTAAGCTTGGAAATAATCGCAAAAATTCTGCGTTTTAGAATCATAAAAGGAGACAATTGCTATGAAAAAGCTTCGTTGGGGCGTTATCGGCGCGGGCGGCATTGCAGACCGCAGAACGATTCCCGGAATGATGCTGGCGAATAACGCCGAGCTGATTGCTGTAATGGAGATCAATATGGAGCTGGCGGAAAAGTCCCGTGCCAAGTGGGGCTGCAAGCGTGCGTATGACAGCGAGGCTGCGCTGCTGGCCGATCCCGAGATTGACGCGGTTTATATCGCGTCCCCCGTTGTGCTGCACGCCAAGCAGGCCATGATGGCCGCCGACGCTGGCAAGCATATTCTGATTGAAAAGCCGCTGGCCATGACCTCGGAAGAGGGGCAGAAGGTCGTTGACTACTGTGAGAGCAAGGGCGTCAAGATTGCGGCAGGTCTGATGATGCGCTTTGGCGCATACGTCATGGCTATGAAACAGGCCATTGCCGACGGCAAGATCGGCCGTCCGGTTTCGGGCTTCTCGCAGTTCACCTGCTGGTATCCCGATATGCCCGGCAACTGGCGTCAGAGCAAGAAAAACGGCGGCGGCGGCGCAATGATGGACATGGGCGTGCACTGCATCGACCTGATGCAGTATGTCACTGGCTCAAAGGTCAAGCAGGTTGCGGCGTTCCACGACACGCTGACGTTCCACTATGAGGTGGAGGACACGTCTACGGTTCTGATGCGGCTGGAAAACGGCTGCGAGTGCGTGGTGCAGTCCAACTTCAATATCCCCGACGAAGCCTCCAAGTGGCGTCTTGAGTTCTTCGGCGATCAGGGTCATCTGGTTGGCGAAAACATCATCGGCCAGATCGACGGCGGTACGCTGGACGCGATGTTCTGCGGCGAGGTTGGCGGCTATGACGCACAGCAGGACACCAAGGACGTCAAGGGCGAGCAGCTGGACGTGGAGTTCGGCAATATGTACACGCGCGAGATTGAGTCGTTCGGCAATTCGATCCTGAACAATCTTCCGCTGGAGGTTCCGGCGTCTGATGCGGTGCAGGTGCAGCGCGTTATGGAGGCGGCCTACCGTTCCAACGACAACAAGTGCGTTGTTGATCTGTAATTCAAAGAAAATTCCACAATCATGCTTCCCGCGCCGCCTGCGGCGCGGGAAGATAAAAAGAAACTGATTCCATAACGGTAGCGTCAATGACGCGAAGAGGTAAACTATGAACAGACCACTCGATGTTGCGGTCGGCTTGTTCAATTGCTGCCGCGATCCGTAACTGCTTCAGAATGTCCGTCTGTCAACAAACTGATATTCTGAAAGGAGTCAATTTTAAATGGAGAAGAAAGCATCGGATTTCCGGTATAACACCGGCGAAACCAAAGTCCCGTGGGCTGCGGTCGGCGAAAACTATAACGCGCAGGATTTGATGACCATCATCCGGTTTATGATGAAAGGCAAGGGCGAGGCCTACGACGAGGCGCTGAAAACGGTTGAGAAGGACGTTCTCGCGCTGGACAAGGTTTCCGCGCCCCCGGCAAAGCTGTCGCTGGACGTGGAGGTTGGCAAGGCCGAGAATATGTGCGACGAATATCTGCACACCACTGGCTCTACATTTTTGACCAACTGCACAGCGGGCTTTGAGATTGCCTGCAAGTATACTGGACTGAAGCCAGGAGACGAGGTTATCGTCCCGGCCATCACGTTTGCCGCAACCATGGCGTATCCGCTTTCCATCGGCTGCAAGCTGGTGTTTGCGGATGTCGATCCGCTGACGCTGAATATGGATCCCAAGGACGTGGAGAAAAAGATCACCGACAAGACGAAGATGATCATCCCCGTCCACATTGGCGGCTATCCAGTCGATATGGATCCGATCATGGCGCTGGCCAAGCAGCACGATATTGTCGTCCTTGAGGACGCGGCGCACGCCTTTGGCGGCGAGTATAAGCACCGCAAGCTCGGCACAATCGGCGATTTTGGCTCGTTCTCGTTCCACGAGGTCAAGAACATCACCTCCTTTGGCGAGGGCGGCATCCTGTGTTCCAACGTGACAGAATTCCTGCCCGAGATGCGCCGCGCGCGCTTCCTTGGCACGGATTTCAGCAAGCATATCCCGAACTGGCTGTATGACGTCACCGCCATCCGCGGCAAGAACGGCCCGTTCGTCGCAACCAACTTCTCCACCACCGAGATTCAGGGTCTGGGCTTGCAGCTCCAGATTGCCCGAATCGACCAGATTATCGAAGCGCGCCGCCGCGCGTCCGAATATCTGACAAAGCGCCTTTCCGCCTGCGACGCTCTGATCCCGCAGGATCTGGGCAATGACGAAATCAAACCCACGTTCCATCTGTATCAGCTTCAGATCATCCCCGAAAAGGCGGGCGGCGATATTCAGCTGTTCAAGAAAAAGATGGACGCAAAGGGCGTCACGCAGATTCCTCACTTTGGCCCGCTGTATAAGTTCGAAATCCTGCGTGAGTATGGCTATGACGAAAAGGCAATCGCTGAGAGCTGCCCGGTGTGCGAGGAGGTATTCAACCACCGCTTTACGCACTTCCCGGTCTACGGCCTGACGCCGGAGCAGCTGGACTATATGGCCGACGCGATTCTCGAGTCTGTTGACGAGATGCAAAGAGGCGTGTAAGCGGCCAACGTTCGTAAATTTGCAACTGTTTTACACTTGAAGAAATGAGGTTTTAACATGAGCGAGAAAAAAGAAATTGTCATGAATGGCGCTGGCGTTGCCGAGCTGGGCTTCCCCGGCTGGCCGCAGTTTGACCCGAAGAGCAAGGCGGAAATCGCCGAAGCACTCGACACCGGCGCGGTCTGCTACTGGACCGGCCATAAGGGCATGGAATTTGAGGACAAGTTCGCCAAGTGGTGCGGCGCAAAGATGGCAATTTCCTGCACCAACGGCACGGCTGCGCTGCACATCGGCATCGCAACGCTGGGCATCGGCCCTGGCGATGAGGTGATCGTGCCGTCCTACTCGTTCATCGCGTCCTCGTTCGCGGTGGTGCAGGCGGGTGCGGTGCCCATCTTCTGCGACGTGGATGAGAGCCACACCATCGATCCTGATGACATCGAAAGCAAGATCACCGAGCGCACCAAGGGCATTGTCATTGTCCATCTGTATGGCGTTGTGTGTGACATGGATCGCATCATGGCCATTGCCCGCAAGCATAACCTGTACGTTATCGAGGACTGCGCGCAGGCCATCGGCGGCAAGTATAAGGGCAAGTCCGTCGGCACGATCGGCGACGTGGGCTGCTTCTCGTTTGCACAGTCCAAGCACTTCACAACCGGCGGCGAGGGCGGCATGGTCGTCACCAACGACGAGGATCGCGGCTGGGAGGCACGTTCGTTCCGTGACCACGGCTATGACGTCAAGGCCAGAATGAATATGCTGGCGCTGGAGGAGAAGCTGCCCTATATCCACAACCGTGTGGGTTTCAACTTCCGTATGACCGAGATGCAGTCCATCGTCGGCATCAACGAGCTGGCGCGTCTGGAAACGTGGAATCTGCCGCGCCGCTTTGAGTACGCCAAGATGTACCGCGAGGCGCTGGGCAAGCTCGAGGGCGTCAAGTCGCTGCCGGTTGACACCGAGGAGCGTCAGTGCGCTTACTGGTGGTTCCCGATCATTCTGGATCTGGACAAGCTGGACATCGACGCGCCCGCGTTCCTTAAGGAAATGGCCGGCATGGGCATTCCCTGCTACGGCATTCAATGGCCGGAAGCATACGAGGAAAAGGCATATAAGGAGCTCGGCGGCTTTGGCTCGCATAAGTTCCCGTTCTGCTCCAAGGAGTACACCCGCGAGGGTCTGACGTATGAGGGCGTTGTATGCCCGGTGGCAAAGAGCCTGCGTGCCCGCACGGTGAACCTGTTCCTGCATCCCACGTGGGAAAAGGAGCACATCCAGAGAGTCATCGACGCGTTCACCACAGTGCACAACGCGCATCTGAAAAAGTAAAACAGCAGAAGCTGTATAAAACCGGCAAGCTGCCGCAGCCAACGGCTGCGGCAGCTTTTGCAGATACAGGAGGAAACAGAAATGGCAAATTTACAGGCTGGCTTTGCACGCGTGGACGTTACCCCGCCGCTTGGCATTGAAATTTCGGGTTATTTTGTCGAGCGCTTTGCGTCCGGCATTCTTGACGCGCTGGAGGCTTCGGCGCTGGCGCTTCGCTGCGGCGACGATCAGGCGATTTTGATTGCGCTGGACAATCTGATGATCGACAAGGAGACGATGTACGCCTATCGCGCGGCCATCGCCGAACGAACCGGCGTCAAGGCGGAGGCAGTGTTTATCGCCTGCTCGCACACGCACACAGGGCCGCTGGTTGGCAAGAGCGAGCTGGACGAAAACAAGTACGGCGAAAAGGAATATGGCGACTATCTGGGACGCAAGCTGTGCGACTGTGCGGTGATGGCAGTGCGCGACATGACGGATGCGAAGATGGGCTACGCCGTGGGCTGTGCGCCGCATATCGCATTTGTGCGCCGCTTCCGGATGAAGGATGGCTCAATCCGCACAAATCCCGGCGTGAATAACCCCGATATCGTTGCGCCGATCGGCGATGTAGACGAGCGGGTGAACGTGCTGCGCTTTGTGCGCAAGTGCGCGCCGGATATTGTAATTGCCAACTTTGGCGTACACCCGGACGTGGTGGGCGGCGACGAGATTTCGGCGGACTTCCCGCGCTTTGTGCGCGAGACGACCGAGGCGGCGCTGGACAACGTGCGGTGCATGTTCTTTAACGGCGCGCAGGGCGACGTGAACCACGTGAATGTGCACCCTGTGGGCGGCGATGCAAACGGTCTGCATCCGTGCTTTGACGACGCAGACCGCGGCTATGCGCACGCAAAGCACATGGGGCGCGTGATTGCGGGTGCGGTTTTGCAGGTATATGAAAAGGTGCAGTTCTGCGATGTGGACTGCGTCCGCGCTGCCGAGCGGATTGTAAACGCGCCGTCGAATATGCCGACAGCCGAGGAGGCCGCGCGCGCGGAGAAAATTGTGGAGCTGCACAACGCCGGACGCGATGCAGAGCTGCCGTTTGCGGGCATGGAGCTGACGACGGCGGTAGCCGAGGCGCTGCGGATGAAGCATCTGAAAGACGGCCCGGAGACGTTCCCGCTGCCGCTGAGCGGCGTACGCGTAGGACCGGTTGCGTTCCTTGGCATCCCCGGTGAACCGTTTACGGGCATCGGCCGGGGGCTGAAAGACGGTTCGCCGTTTGCCATGACGCTGCCGTGCTGCCTGACGAACGGCGCGGAGGGCTATTACCCAATGAAAGAGGCGTACGACGAGGGCGGCTATGAGGCCAGAAGCTCCAACTTTAAGGCTGGCATTGCCGAGCTGCTCATCGACGAGGGCGTCAAGCTGCTGAAGTCGCTGTAAAAAAGAGAAAGCGTCCTTTCCTGGCCGGGGGAGGGACGCTTTTTTGCTGCGCGCAGGGACGAACAGAGTCGTCTGCCCCCACAAACGCATGGCCGGCAATGTGTACAGGATTCCGATTACAGAGACGAGATTTGCTAAGGATGTTTTCTGCCAAAAATAAGCTCGTCAGCCTGTGCTTCACAGGCTGGCGAGCGGAGCGGGGCGACCTATGCCGCCCCGATGCTTTTTTGCGATTGCTTATTTGCCCTGATATGTGCGGAAGAGGAAGGTGACAATCTGCGCACGCGTGCAGGAATCGTTCGGCATGAGCTTGCTGCCGTTGCCCTGTACGATTTCCTCAGCAAGCGCCCAGTTCATCGCGGGAAGCGCGTAGCCAGGAACGGAATCGGCGTCAGAGAAGCCGGACACCAGCTCCTGCAAGGTGACCGCCTCGGACGCAGCGTAGCGGAACAGAAACGCGACGGCTTGAGCGCGGGTGCATTCGCTGTCGGGAGAGAATGTGTTCCCCGTTGTGCCGGTGGTGATGCCCTCGCTAAGCGCCCAGCGGACGGCCTCGGCGTAGTAGCTGCCTTCGGGGACATCGCTCATGTTCATGGCGTAGTTCACCACGGGAGAACCTGCAGCACGCCACAGGAAGGTGACGATCTGCGCACGGGTGCAAGGCTGGTTCGGCCCAAAGAGACCGTTGCCGATACCGCCGGTAATGCCCTTTTTCTGTGCCCACTTCACGGCCTCGTAGTAGTAGGCGCTGGTGGACACATCACCGAACGGGCTTGTCTCAACTTCCTTGACAAAGGCAGCATTAACCTCGACCTTGCTGGCGGGCATGGTAAAGGTATATTTGCCGTTACCCTTGTCGGTCAGTTTCAGCTCATTTCCGTTCTTGTCAATCACGGTGAGTTCATCCAGTTTGAAGCCGTCGTCCGGCTTGACGGTAATCGTCACGGTGCTGCCGCTGGTAGCATTTTTCGTGCTGACGGTCACAGTGCCGTTCTCCGTTTTGTCGGGGGTATTCACAGGATAGCTCGGGAAGAAACTGCCGGAAGAAAAACCGCCACCGGAAGAAGGCTTTTTGACCAGTGCTGCGATGGCATCTTCAATGGCTTTTGCCATTGCATCCACTTCGAATTGCTCTGTGATATTCTTGCCGCGCACAACAGCTTCAAGTGCTGCTTTCACAGCGGAAAAATCTATATAATCGTTCTCGTTCAGAGCATTCGCCTTTGCGATGGCTGCATCAACTGCGGTATAATCGGCAGGTTTGAAGACAAGATCAGAGATCGCGCGTTCAATAGCCGCCGCCATTGCATCTACTTCAGCCTGCTTTGCGATGACCTTACCTCGAATCACAGCTTCTGCCGCAGCGCTCAGCGTCTTGATAGATTCGTCGGTGTATGCCGTCAGGTCTGCGGGGATCTTGTCCAGCGCAGCATCAACCGCGGAGTAATCCGCCGGTTCTGCACCGCAAAGAACCTGTCCGTTCACAAAAGACCATCCGTTACTGTTGTCACCGTTATTAAGTGCGGCTGCAAAATCTTCGGTTTTCATTTCTTCCTGCGGCTTTGCAGCTGCAGATTCGTTCTGGTTCTTAATACTGCTGTTTTCCTCAGCAAAATAGCAATTGGTTATTTCGCTTCTCTTGGTCGCATCCTGCATCGCAAAGGCATACCGAAAGGGTGATGAGCCTGTTACACTGCCGATTGCAAAGCAGCTTGTAATGGAGCCATAGTAATTTGGGTCAGAGGCATCGGTACCTACAAAAGAGGCCATAGCAGCCGCAGCCTGTGATACATTGCCACTTGCATAGCAGTTTTTGATATTCAGACCCCAAAGGCCGCCGGCAAAGCCGCCTGTATATGCGCCGCCGGTAACATTGCCCGTGGCGTAACAATTTCGAATAATCGTTTCTGCATCTGTTTTGCCGTTTCCTTTGCCGATAAATCCGCCGACATTCGCACCGCCACGGGAATCTGCCTTCACATTTACCGTCACATCGGATCTGCTGTATGTGATTTTCGCTGCTTTTCCCAATTCACCAATCAGTCCGCCGATAGACCCCTTACCGGCTTTTTCCGTAATGCTGCCGGATACGCTGCACTCGTTGATAAGCTGCGTTTCATCCAGTACACCTACAAGCCCGCCGACACAGTATGCAGCAGCATAAACGTTGCTCGGTGCGCTCATATCCATAGTCAAACCTGTCACATGGCAGTTTTCAATGTATCCGCCTGAATAACCAACCAGACCGCCTGCAAATCCGATGACAGCACCTATCGAAGCAATCTTTGCTATACCGTGGATAGAAACAGTGTCCAGATTTAAGTTGCTGATTTTTCCCGCTGTTGCACCAAACAACCCAAACACATCCGCTTCTAGCGGCGCGGTCTCTGACCCAATGGAAACGTTAGAGATGGTATATCCGTTACCGTCAAAATTACCGGCAAAGATGCGATAATTCGAACCCTCCAACAGTGCATCGGAAAAGGAATTTCCAATCGGTGTCCAAGGCAGCCCGTTCAGGTCTATGTTGGCCGTCAATACAAAATTCTTCCCCGTGTAGGTTTTTCCACTATTCACAGAGCTTGCAAGATATGCAAGCTCTGCTCCGTTAGCGATCTGATAGGGATCGCTCTCCGTGCCGGTGCCGCCTGCAAAAGCAGTGGCGATACTGCCGTCCCATGCGCCGTCCGCCGCCAGCGCCGCCGTGGGCAGCAGCGTCAGGCACAGAATCAAGGCCATCACAGCACTTACGATTCGCTTTTTCATAGACATTCCTCCGTTTGTGATCAAGGCTCGTTCCCGTAGGGATATCCCTACGGGAAACGGGGGTACCCCCGTTTCCGATGCCTTTCTGTTTTCATTCCGTAGCTTAACACGCTCTTTCCAAATTTTCAATAAACCTTGCGTGAAATGCGGTCGTTTCTGCGCGAATAGATAGCATCTCCGGTTGAAATGTGTTATACTGATAAAAAACAGTCTGTGAGGAGGCACTATGAATACTATCGGCATTTCTGTGATCTCTAACCGCACACATATCACGCTGATGGCAGAGGATATTCTTTATCTCTCGCTGAGCGGCAGAAAGACGGCGATCCATATTACCGGCGACCGAATTTATGAGACCTATACCCCTATTGATGAACTGGCAAAAAATCTTGGCAGTACCTTTATCCGCGTGGATCGATGCTATCTCGTGTCTGCCAAGGCAATCCACGATGTGACGAAAACGATCGATCTGATCAACGGAGAATCACTGGATTACGCACGCCGCCGCAAGCGGGAGATCGTGGAGCAGGTACGCATCGAACGGCAAAAGATCGGTCAGACATTGGAGCGCAATGACGCTCCCACCTCGCGGGAGGCGTACCACCGTCACTACGCCAGCTTTGACCATATGTCCTTTGCCTTCACCGATATTGAAATGGTGTTCAGTGAGGAACATTCGGCGGTGGACTGGATCTTCCGCTACGGCAATCGGGCGCTGGCGGAGCTGGAAAAGCTGCCGCTGGAGCAGCTGATCGACCACTCCTTTGGCAGCATCTTTCCCAATATGGACGCCAAGTGGCTGCGGGTCTATGAGCGCACGGCGCTCTATGGCGAAACACTGGAGATCACCGACTACAGTCCGGAAATCGACACAGAACTCAAAATCGTCTGTTTCCCAACCTTTCCGGGGCACTGCGGCTGTATGCTCTTTGACCGTCGAAGAATCCAAACGGTGCAGAGCAGTACATCGGAGGACAACCGGGCGAAACCATAGGCGGTCGGTTGATTCCTGCTTCCGCATAATCAGGAAGAAACTCCCTGCTTTCATGCGTCTCTCACAGCTTTGTATGCAAAATGTTGCAAATGCCTCGTGAGAGCAATCTCACGAGGCATTTGTTCGTTCACTGCACCAGCTGACTGCTTCTTACATCTCCAAAGGTGGGGCACGGTCTGCACTCTTTCGTAGGTATCATTTGGAATAAGAAACCTGTGTGTTTTATGAACGGTTTGCAATGCAGACCGTTCTTTTTTTGTCCTGCAAAACAATTTTCTGAAAACTGGCCAAAAAGCGTTTTTGAAATTGTAGTAAGGGTAGAGAGAAAGAAAATCCCAGCAGCGAATGTTCCCAATGGTGTTATCATCATTAACAGCTTGCACATTGAAGAAGTACCGCTGCCGCCCTACATGGACAGGCCCGCCGACACCCGCGCCGGATGCAAGCACCGCTGCACCGACGCTGCCATGGAGCATTTCAGAGCCGAGGTCATGGAGCTGTGTCACCGGGAAAACCTCTATCAGATCGACTTGCTCCACGGCAGCGCCAGCCGCGTCACCGAGCGCGAGTATTGGGAGAAGAAAAAGGGGCAAGCCAAGCTGGACGAGAAAGCCGATGCCCTTGCCGCCGAGGGATTACCTGCCAAGCCTACTAAGTTTGAAACCGACAAGGAGAAGTTGCGCAAGATCATCCGAAAAGCCCTTGACAAGGCAGGCAGCTTTGACGAGTTTTCTTCCCTGTTGCTGCAACAGGGCGTGATCGTCAAGGAGAGCCGTGGACGGTATTCCTACCTGACTCCGGACAGGCCGAAGCCCATCACGGCACGGAAGCTGGGTGACGATTTTGACAAGACTGCCGTGCTTGCCGCATTGGAGAGAAATGCCCTGCGTCCAGTGAATATCGTAACGAAACGCGATGCTACCCGCTGCCGCCGTATCTGCCCTAGACCGGACACAGCTCCAGCAGAGCATACAGAGTGAGCCGCAGCTCAGTGCCGAAGCCGTCCGCGCCATGCTCTGGTGCAATCAGACCGGCATCACAACACGGGACAGCGATCTTCCCGATCTGCTGGATGCCTCCGATACCCGTATCAGCCGCTATCAGATGACGTCGTTTCTATTTTATCTGTGTACTTACGAGCTGCAGCCAGAAGGCTAAGGATATGATTTGAAACGATCTTGATAATTGACCGACATATGAAAATGCGCTGTTTGTAATTCTGCAAGCAGCGCGTCTTTATATTTTTCCTGAAATGTTGTTTTTGCAATGATATGACCGTGACTACTATTTGACTACTATCATCCGAAATCCCCAAAAAGCCGATTTGCCCAGTGTTTTCAATGGTTTTGCAATCATTCAGAAAAGACGAACATTCTCGCCAAAAACCGTATAACCCTTGAAAACACAGCACTTTATCCGGATGCACCTGAAAACTCCGACCGTCGACATTGCTCCTGTCAAGCTCTATCCTTATGTAAAAAAGCAAGACGCAAACTCATGCATTTGAGTTTGCGTCTTGCTTTTGCCCGTACCGACTGTACCCCCATGACACATTGTGTACCTATGGGGCGAAACAGTTGAAACTTCTGGGCTTTTCGCAGTGGCATCTATTTGGGTGCAGCTTGATGGCAAGCAGCACCCTTTTAGATCCCTCGACTTAAAATCTCCTGAAATCTCAAGGGTTTTCGCGTTTCCTGCAAGTCAAAGCAGCTTAGTCTCAAGGGCTGAGTAGAACCAAAATAGATGCTTGCCCTCTGTTGTCTTTATTATAGCTCTTATTGCACTGTTTTGAAATGAAAACTACACACATGGTCGCATTTAATATATCACTTCATTTTGCAGCCATTCTTATCTCTCAGTGTGTCCGCCATAACACACATACGGTTCACTCCGGCAAGGCGTCTATTTTTTGGAGCGAAAGCATTACTTGCCCAACAAATGGAATGCCTGCGGTGTCCGTTCCTCCCAGAAGGCAGGCAAAAGACGCGGCTGCGCACAGATCCGGTTTGAGCAGTTCCAGTGAAAAGTCTGCCGTATACTGGCCGCTTGTATGTTTTCTGAGCGTTCCCTGCTGACAACAAGCAAAGTTGGCACTGGTGCTTCGGCCGCTCAGTCCAAAAATCAGACTCTCCTCTACGGGTTCAAAGGGACAAGAGAAGGTAACTGTTATGCTTTTTTTCTGATTGGATTCCAGATATACCGGCGCAGCATCTATCCGCCGAGTCTTTTGTGAAGCAAACATTTCAAGCGCATCCAAATCTTTGCATATTCTCAAATTATCTGTTTCACGAAGCAGCGTCAATGCATTCTCAACCTTACCACAGCGGATGAGGCTTCGTGCTTCGTTCTCCGCCCTTGCTATAGCCTCGCAGTCGGCGTTCCAAAGATCAGACAGAAGCTTACGGCCGTCGTCTGCGGTGTCACAATACAGCAGATCCATTGCATTTTGGTAATCACGGAATCTCTGCCAGACACTTCTTGAATATCCCATCTCTTCGGGTGCTGATAAATAGTGTTTTGCGGCTCGCTCAACAGGCTTTTCCATGGAGTTCAGGGCTTTCGGAAGTCCTGCGGCCGGGTGTGTCGGCATATAGGGAAGCTGGCAGGGCCGCCCAAGACAAGTCCATATTTTTGTAAACAATGCCTCATTGGAAAACTCACATACGATGCTGTCTACAGTGGAGCCGGTGCAAATGCGGCGGATACTGGAATAATGCGGAGAGCGCCCAGGGCCAACCCGTTCCGCGTCATCCGGCGTGCCCTCATAGTGTTCAGACATGATATTGCCTAATTCACGGGGTGAAACCTTATGGTTCGGGCGGCAAACAAAGGGCAGATCATTTGTTGTGTTCCCGCATTTCTGATGCATCAGCTTCTGAAGAGCGTGCTTTGCGCGCAATACATTATAAGGTTGGTGTTGTTTTTCCTCTATCGCATACGCCTTTGCAAAGTCAAAATCCTCAAAACTGCCATCCTGCCGGGGTTTATACCACCCTTTTTCTATGGCGTATTCAACCAGATCCGGCGAATAGTAGGCTTCCGGGAAGTCGTTGAGCCCGTGCAGTGTATAGTGATTAGGCATTACTGCCACCATATCGTCCGGAATGCGAACTGCCATATAATGTCGACCGCTGACGATCTGAATCATAAACGCTTCGTTCTTGTCTGCAAACGTGTAGCTTCGTCCGTCTGGCGCATATCCATATGTATCGACCATTTCGATAGCGATCCGCAGCGCTTCCCGCGCCGTCGATGCCCGTTCAGCTACTATGCGGCGAAGATTTCCCTCTATGCCGCCATTGCTCAGGCGAGACGGATCCCGTGTGTTCTCCTTTGAGACTTTACAGCTGTTACTTACAATAAGAATGCCCGCATCGTTGAAATAGGTATCTGCATTGGACAAGCCGTACATTCCTGCTTTCACTTCGACCCATAGATACCCATGTGTATGTTCAATCTGAGGGATCAACGCCCGCCCATTTTCAGCAGGGATCACAGAGCCTGCCTGCCAATTCATTTGCGGGACATCGCCGCGATAGACTTTGCAATATACATTGTCATCCTCGTTATGTGCGACAAGGACCTGGCCGGTCGTTGTCGCATTCTTTCCGGCAATCAATGTCATGCAGTTCCACGCAGAACGATCTGAATGATCACATACATGCTCAATAAACTCTCCGTCCAGCATTCTGATTCCTCCCACTGTATTTTGTAAAACCAATTTGCAAGTGCGCAGAGCACACACTATTCAGTCTCTTCTCTTATGGGGATACGCATCGCTAATATGAAGAAAAAGGATTTTCATAACACACCGCCTATTAAAACCATTTCATTCTTAGAATGCTCTGACGACATTCTACCAAATTCAACACGTATGCGCAACTCTAACAGTTAAAATCCCCGTTTTTAAACATTTTTATTTATAATGGTCACAGGCACAGTTTGGGCCACATATTCCACTCAATTGGCTCCCCACAAAAATTCCTTTGCAAAAAGCTCATGGTCAAGATTCTTAATTGATTGTCGTTCAAATTCAATTTGCCGTGGTTTGTCCTAAAATGTAAGCGCAACCGCATAGTCGCTGTAGGCAGCTAAAGAGGTCGTCCCTAAACGTTAGGACGACCTCCAAGCCGTTTTCTGCATATTGCAAGACAATTTTGCAGTAATACACGGTTTTACGTTGTACTCATAACTTTTTCTCAACTTTACACCCCTTCGCCAAAGATAATTGGCAATTGGTCATCACTATATAGTCAAATAAGCGGCGATAGAAATTCCCTTTTGCTGGAGCATTTCGGCAGCTGCGGATCCTACGGCTAGTCTCTAGCTTGATCCAGCTCTGACTGCGGCTGTTTTTAGGATACTTGATGTACTTTCCTGTGTGCAGCAGCGTCCGACCGTCAAAGCCCCAATCGATGTATCTGCGATGCGTGGCATGGTTGCCATAATTTATAATGTGCAGCAGTCCGTCACTCTTTTGAATGTCGCGAACGCGGCGCAGCCTACGCCGGTTTTTGCTTCTCAGATGCGCTTCAGATGATTCATTCTCCACGAGCCCAGCGATCTTCTCTCTTAATTCGCTTTCGGTCATAAATCCTCCCACTCGGCACGGTACGCGTCACGGGCGATATACCGTACCAACTTCCGCGCTGTTTGCTGTGAAATTCCTTCTGCGCCCGCTTGCTCTGCTTCTTCAGCGGTACCGTATTGATCACACTTCATCCCCCTCTAGTTTTACATTTGAATTACAAAGTGCGTTGTCATCTTGCGTCCGGCTGCCATCTCTGATATTTTGTAATATCACGACCTTAAAGGAGGCAAGCAAAATGGGAATGAAAGCATACCCCGTGATCGATCTCATCGCGACGGGAAACAACATCCGCCGTCTGCGCATGGAGCGCGGCCTGACCGTCCGGGATCTGCAAAGCTACTTCGGCTTTGAAGAACCGCGGGCGATCTACAAGTGGCAGAAGGGCGAAAGCCTGCCCACGGTAGATAATCTCTATGCACTCGGAGTGCTCTTTGAGGTTCCGATAGATCAGATTCTTGTTCCTGTTATAAAACTGCATATTGTCAGTGAGCAGCAGGCCGAGTCCTGCTGCTCACATCATTTTCTCCCCGGCTATTTTGGATACGGCGAGCGTCCGATGCAGCTTCCACCATTTGCTCCGTCTGCATTGCCTGCTGCGTGACAGGTCACACGTTCAGCTGTGCACACGGAAAAGATCAGCATTTGATCGTAATTGATTTCGTAATCAGCGAGTCAGGCTTGTACGCCTTACATATGGAGATGTCAGTTTGGATGCAGGAAAACGTGTGATATGGAAAAAGCGGTTTTCGCGGAAGAACGTCTGGCGAGGTTGGAAAAGCGGAACGCTTCTTTTTTCTTCCATAAAAGCTCGTAGGGTGAGCCAAGCCAGAATATCTTTCTAAAAGTGTGCAGCGTTATCGTTCATCTGCACCTGAACCGGTATCCGCATTCTCTTGGCTTGCCGCATCCAAAATAGCCGGGCTGTGCCGGGGTATTATGCCCCGGCGTTTTCTGTATATATCTCGAATGCTTCAGCGAAGCTGGCATTCACATCAAAAGGCGGCGCATAGTCCACCTTCGACGTAACAAGGCACAGGTCAATTTTAGCGGAAGTCTCGTCAGCCCGCTGATTCAGTTTGCCGAGCGCAGCGCGGATGACCTTGCGGTCATAATTGATCGTCGTCACTCGCCGTACATCGCAGCGATAGGAGATCTGATTGCCCTCGGCGTTGAACCGGTAGCCGGTACCGCCGTTTGAAATCGTCTGCTCGGAGCTGCGCAGATCATTCATTCGCTTGAATGTGCGGGCGATGCTCTGCCGTGTTGCATTGAGGCTGACCGCGCTGTCCATGTCGATGTCCAGCTCTGACTTTGCCTTGCGGATGGCAGCAAACAGCTTGCCTTTCTCGTCCAGCAGGTACAGGAGGAAGCGGGCAATGCCCGTGATCTGCTCGTAATACTCCGTTTCCGGCACGGCAAGGACGGTTTCGTCCTCCGTTTCCGCCATGACCTTATGGCGCAGATAAGTGTTTTCAACCCGCGTGACATTGGAATCACGGTCGAGGATGCTCTGCGCTTCGTCCAGGAAGGACTGGAGCTTGTTCTGGTAGCGGAATGCTTCTTTCAGATTCATGTTTCTTCACCTCTGACTTAAAAATTCGTTTCTGTCCGTATTTTAGCTGCTGAAAGCCAGGAAGTCATGGAACTTGTGGTTCACCCTGCTGATCCAACGCGTAACTGCGCCGAAATGGGAGCCGAGCATTCCATGGGCGAGTACATCATGTATCTTCGCGCTGAGCAAGAGCCGCAGGCTTTTCCTCATACCATGTACAAAATGGCAGAAACTTTTCCCGATCCTCACTGGGCAGGTTCATGTAGTCGATGATGTGTTCGTTTGGAAACCAGCTCCCGCAGTAGGCGGGCAGAACACCTTCCGGCACGATCCCAATCTTTTCTTTTTCCGCCAGCCGGTCTGCCAGCATCTTCGCTTCTGCCAGATATACGGGGATATTCGCTCTCGTCAGGGCAAGATAGAATTTGACGGTTTCAATTGTCCGGTTCCACGCAGCTCCTGCCAGATACAGAAAATAACCGCGGGCATCCTCCAATACCCGCAGATCGACATGCGTGGAGTTTCCGCCGCGGCAAACCTCCCACGGATGTCCGCCGCACCGGTCTCTATCGTGGAACCAAGCATGGAACGCCTCCGGGCTGTCCGCATCGATATCCTGCAATCCCTCGTCCCGGCCGTCGGCATGGAGCACGTACTGCTCCTTCGGCGTTTTTCCGCAGCCATCATACTTGTTCTCCGCGTAGCCCATGGCACAAAAGCGGAAAAAATCATTGGCTGTCATAGCTTGTAAGCGGTCTTTCATTGCAGCATAATTTTCTTCCTGTGCGGAGGCCCTTTCAATGAACTCCGCAACATCCGCAGGCGAGATATCCTTGAAGAAGTCGACTCTTGCATCCGGCCAGACATTCCAAAAATCCCTGCGTCGGATTGTTCCGGTTCGATGCTGGGGCGGCAGATTTTCACGGACGAAATCGTTATAAGTCCCGGCTTTCAGCATTTCAAGGCAGCTCCTGACACCGTCGACAAGCCACTGGACAAACTCAGAAATTTCGCAGGGCCATCCTGCTGGTTCTCTGCGCTTGTCCTGAACGATCACATAACTGTGACGAACCGCGACAGCGCGGTATCCTTCCGCTTTGTCCTCGACGGCTTGGAAATGATACCATTTGACGTCCTCTGGGAACCAGCTTTTCCATGCATTCACGAATTCTTCTTCCGAGTCGTAATTACCCTCTGCGATTTCCTCCGCTGCATTGCCGAAATCCTCAATTGGTCCTCTTTCCGCACGAAGCCAGAGCGTTCTGACACCGTTCGGGGATTCCGGTGCGATCTGCTCCAACAGGGCAAACAATTCATCAAGCAGTTTCTGACTTTTGTCGTCGTAGATACAGCTTGTCATACCAAAGTGGTCATTTCGCCGGAGCCAGCTGATATACCCATCTATTTTTGGCTGCGTCAATTTACCATGCACGTTTCTTCACCTTCAGTATCCTGTACGTCATCGTTTACGATTCTCTCCCATCTTCGCGCTTCCTCAAGGTCTGCCTCCGTATAATCAAAGGGAATCCTCCCAAGCCTGACCGTTTCCTTCAAAAAGAGAATCAACGCATCTTCCATGGTTAAGCCCTGCTTTGCCAGAATTTCCGAAGCGCTGTCATAAACTTCTTTTGGGAGCTTGACCTCAATCGTCACCAATTCCATCTTCGTCCTCCTTTTCCTCAAACAGCGCTCTGTACATATGAACGAAACTTCCAACAAGCTGCGGATATTCATAATAAATATGGCGGCACAGTCTCTTGGAGAGCTCCAAGAATCGGAGATCATCTCCAAAGTCAATGATGCCGTCGAGAATATGCTCGATCTGTTTTTCGTCGGTAAGGCGGCCTGAGATCACTTCGTCGACGGCATGGGAGTACTGCGTGTAGGCAAGGTCATATAACCCTTTGATCCGTTTTACAACCTCGTCAATCTCTGCTATGAGCTTTTCATAATTCTCCATTGCTGTTTTCTCCTGCGTTGGTTCCATCCTTCCGGATTCTTTTGATCATGGGCTGCGGGTTCGCCTCTAACAGCTCATCCAGCGTCCGCGGCGTGTAGTTCATGTAAGCCATCATGCAGCCGACATTGATCAGTCTGCTTGGAATGCCCATCGTCCATTGTTCGTTCTTCCACTTCTCTACAAGCGACCATTCGCGCGTATTATGTACATGCCCGTACAGCATGACTGCGCCATAATGCTGGTTCTTATAAAACAGAATCGGGTAATGGCTCAGAATCACCAACCGATTTTCATCGTTGATCTCTGCATGCTGCTCGATGCTTTCCCAGTAAGGACGGAGCTTTCCTTTCACACGGTCATGGTTGCCTTGAATCAGGTGTTTATGCCCCTGTAACCGCTGCATGATCCGGATGCTGTTTTCTTCGTTTTTCCAGAACGCATCGCCCAGCACATAGACGGTGTCGTCCGCTGTGACCCGCTCGTTCCAGTTTTGAATCAGCACCTCGTCCATCTGCTCTGTGTCCGCAAAAGGGCGGTCGTCGAAGCGAATGACATTTGTATGACCGAAGTGCATATCTGCAATATAGTAAATCATTGCGTTTCACTCTCCTTGTTTGTCATTGCTAGGACATCTTCCAAAGCCTGTTTCATCTCGCGCCACGCGCCGCCGCAGCCATCGGAGATCTTGCCCATGATGATTTTGAGAAGCGTGGTAATGCACGCCGGAGATAAGATCGGCGCAAGCTCCTTCACGGTCCGGGCTGTTTCCGCCAGATCGGAATCGTCGACCTCGGAAACATACCGCACAGCGTTTTTGACCATGACCTCCAGTTGCGTCAGCTCTGGGCCTTCAAACCATCTGGCAGGACACAAAACGTAGGACTTGTCCTCATGGTCGATGATCAGGGCAATATTCTCTTTTGACACTCGTTCCAGAATGGCGTCCATGTTCTCTCCAAACTCTCTGGACGTGATATGCTCCATTTCGGAAACTGCCGGTAGTTTCTTCATTCTATGATCCTCCGTTATCTTTTGAACTGTTCATCTGACTCAAAGCTACGGAACAGGAAATGCATTTTATCGATTCGTTTGTCCGTATGCCAGTGTCCGCAGAACCATGCTTTGTATTGAATGGATTCCTCGATTGTATCAAGCCATCTCTCGGTACTGTCATCTACTGTACACTGATCAATACAGTCAAAAAACATCTCTGTTGGCTCATATTTGAATGGGCAGGTATGGGACAGAACAATGTCGAAGTGTTTCTCGCGAATCTGCTGCTCAACATAAGCTTTAATCTCCGGAGATGGCTGCTCGTCCGGCCACCAGTTCCAGCCTCGGCTTAAACGGTAGTACTTATCTACGCTGTATGCACCGCCAATTACGAGATACCGCAAACCATTCATCATATAGATCTCGCCGTCCTTGGCAAAGATCAGGTTCGGATATTCTGGCTGCAACCATCCCGCGCCTCCGCACCATTCGGTTTCAATATATCCCGAAACATGGACTGGCCGCATTTCGTGGTTCCCGTGAATACAGAGAAATCTGGTGCCAGAATTGTTAAGCCATTGCTTCATCAGATAATCTTTTCGCCCGTTATAATAGTTTGCACCCACATCTCCCAAGAGAACGATGACATCCTTCATGGTGGGATGTACTTTGGTTATAAACTCTGCGATTCCACCCACGGCACCATGAATATCGCCTGTGAAAAAGATTATAAAGCATCACCTTCCCGCACATGTCATACAGGTAAGTCAAGCTCTCCTTGCTTACTGCTATCCATCGTGCTGCATTTCTGCTTCTTCAGGATCACCGTATTGCGGTTCCTCAGAATAGAATACCTGCATATCATCCAAACGGAGACAAGCCAGTCTTCCGAGGACACCTGACCACGGATCGCCCGTTTCGGGGAGCATACAACCGCAGTCGATTCCGATCCAGCTCTTTGCATCCCATATTGCCATGGGATTATCATACTGGAAATGGTGGGTCGGTGTGTGACCGAAGATGACTATCCGGCCCTCCAGAACGGGGAATCTCTCAAACCGCATCCAAACTGCGAAATCACGCGCACTTTTATATTTCCAGCCGTAGCTTTCGTATAAGTCCACAGGTGCCGCGTGCGTCAGGATATATTGCCTGTCGTTTACTGTCAGCTCCACATTGACTGGCAGCTTGTCCAGGTATTCGAAAATCTCTTGGCGAGTGGCTTTCTTTATGCGCTTCAGGTAGTTGTGCGTGATCTGACCGCCGTTTCGATACCACAGAGTTTGTTTGCGCTCATAGTAATATTCCGGCCATTCCTCATCTTCTGGGGGCGGGTAGTAAAGTGCGTTCATCATCATAAGTTCGTGGTTGCCCAGAAGCATTTTGACATTTGGCATCGCCATGATCTGGCGTAAGAGCTTGATGCCGTCGGGGTTGCGGTCTATCACATCTCCAAGGACATAGAGCGTGTCCTCAGGCTGCAGGTTGATTTGCTTCATGACGGAATCAAAGCGCCGCTTCTGCCCATGGATATCTGACATGACATAAATCATGGTGTTCCACCTCCTTCTTCGCAGCACAAACATTTACCACACTTTTGGGGAAATAGCAACCTATAAAATCACAATTCACAGATAATAATTCTGACTGACGTTTCCGGTGACCAGTTGTTTATCCAATGCGGGATAGTCTGCTGAAAAAAGCTGATCTGGTCTTGAATTTTGAAGACCAGCTCTTTCAATAAGGTCTTTGAAATACATTCATCGTCTTTATTTTTAACCGGCTTTTGAAGCAACGCCTCTAAATCAGCAAGACTTCCCCAAATGAAGAAATCCCACGCGCCAAACGAGCTGCGCTCGAATGCCGGATTTTCCGCACAAATGATGTCCTGCGTCGAAGCCGCCAAATCCGAAAAGCTGATCCGCTTTTTAAGAAGCGCTAATTCATCATATGGGCTGGAAAGAATATCCCGCTCAGGCGCGGTATGTAGATAGCGGTGTTTGAGTTTTCCACTTGCAGATCGGTGCCACTGGTCGATATTGAACCATTGACCATCAAAGCACAGCTCTACCGTGTAGCCAAGCCATTTGCCCATGTGATACGCCTCCGCAGGGACTTTACCCCTTTCCCGGTATGGTGTCGTAAATGCCTTTTTGCATGTGTTCTTTATAATCTCGTCCTTTGTAGCTGGGCGAAACGAAGTACCAAAGTGGAACGTGCATCTGCAGACAAGCGCATCCTTGTTCCGCGATTCTTGTATCGCCAGATGTTTTGCAATATCGCTTATTTTCGATTTCGTCCAGCGTTCTTCTATCATGGTGCCCTCCTAAACATCAGCCATCTCCAAAGATGTCATTGCAAAACGCCGAATAGTCGGGGTCCGGATTCTCTGGGAACAGCTCCCAATCTCGCTTAGCGTCCTCTTTGGTCTTGAACTGCTTTTCCGGTTCAGCTAATCGATTCCAGAAGCTGAATGGGTTTCCGGTGAGAATGCACGGGAATCCCCAAAGCATTGTTCCGACATGATTCCACCTGCCGATCGTTCCGGTATACTGTAGTCTTGAAAACATAGCTTTGGTTGCACGGCAGTATTCCCCGTCGCAGGCAAGCCAGAGATGTTCGGATTTGACTTCGTCGCAGCGCATATAATAAGGCCTGTCCCATGTGTTGATGTGTGTCCATTTGTAGTTTTCCAAAGTGACGGGTTCCCTGTGGAGTAACTGCGCAGGGACTAGGAATGGTACCTTCCTGTATGCGATAGAATGGCTGAGATCCTGATGTCCTTCTTCGAAGGCTTGGAATGTAAATAGCAACTCCTTGAATTGCTTCTTTAATTTCTCATCATGTGCGAGTTCTCCGAAAAAGCAGCGAAGATCCTCCAACGTACCGTAATAGTATTTTCCGAAGCTGGTAAAGGCAGCGGCAGAATAATCGTCCAGTTCCAGTCGGTAATATGTAGGTTTTACGTTTGCACTCATGGGTAATGCCTCTCGTTTTCTCCATCCCTGATTGTCATTCTTCGAGGACACGTGAATTGACGATGCTTTGCCATCCATTCGGACTAAATTGGATTATACCATCATAGAATAAAGAAATCTCGCAAAAGCCAAAAACGTAGTTGTTTTTGGCGAAAAAATAATCGTTTTTGTACGCAACAGACCACAGGTCAATCTCTTAACCTGTGGTCTGTTGCTATTTGATATTCAGTTGGTAAAATGATTACCATTCACAAATGCAGGGGTTCAATATGGTTCGCTGCATACAGGGAGCAAAAACCCTGTCCCTGCCTATGCAGATGTTAGGCGCGGACTTGCAGGCGCACAAAGTCATTTATAACAACAACCCGGTTTTGAAATGGTGCCTGACGAACACGGGCATAAAGGCCGACCGCAACGGCAATATTGTTCCCATTAAGAACCAATCACCGAAGCAGCGCATTGACGGAACGGCGGCATTGCTCGACTGCTATGTTGGACTGTATGAGCATTACAACGAATTCAACGCACGAATCGTTTCCTCGTATTGAGCTTCCGGAATTGGGAACTCGACTGTGACAGTTCCCAATTCTGGGATATTGTTATTTTTCAGCGATGCTTTGAACAAGAATCCGTCTCCTTCCATTGATTTCTTCCATGTCTGTCAGCACGCATCTGCCATTTCCGTGGTCACACTGAAAACCGTGCGCCATGTAATTGCAGTGCTGACAGCGTTCATAGTCGCTGCACACCAGCGGCTCCGGCGGGTCGCGTGGACAGTCCGGCGCACACCGGCTGATGTGCAGATTCCAGTGCTTTGATTTATCTACAATGATCGTTCACCTCCAAGAACGCAAAAAAGCCGAGACTTCCAAACGAAATCTCGGCTCTCTGCGAAATATTACATTGTCTGCTCCATTGTGGGGTGTTGATTCCGTTCCTGCTGCGGCAAAAGCAGCTCGATCTGCTCCTGCACACTGTGGAGCTGCTTTTCTTCGGCATATGAGAGTGTCGCGTCGTCCTCCAGCGCAAACTCGCAGGCATTTTTAATCACAGCAATCTGCTCGTCTGAAAAAAGACGCTGGCTTTCCACAAGACCGGCACGGACGGCGAAGTCCTGCTTTGCCGCTTCGTAGTTTTCCATGAAGTAATGCCCGGCATGAACACCCTGTCGGTCGAAGTCCCATTCCCACGTCACAAATTTAGCGCCCGTTTTGCAGGAACGCCCGGCCAGCACTGCATCACCGAAATCCGCAAGCACCTTGTAGCTATCTTCCAGACCGATTGCTTTCAGCGCAGGCGCACGTTCAAAGATCCGCATATACTCTTTGACATGCCCGGCAGTCTGTATCACCGTTCGAAGCTGCCGGTCTACTTCCGGTCCTGTGATATCTGCCGGTCTAAACCGGACGATACCGTCTCTGTCAACCGAGCAGAGCGGCTGTCCATTCCATTTGACGCGGATCAGACCGTCCTCCAGTAGCCTTGCATCCAGCTCCTTGCGCAGGAGCTTCTGTTCTACCTCTTGCAGAAATCTTTCCTTCTGCGATGTGTTTTCTTCGCACATACAATACACCTCCATTCTCAGCGCCCTTTTTGAGCGCAAAAAAGGCGCTGGTCATTGGCTTCGTGAAAACCAACAATCCAGCGCCCTGAACTTTGTGAAAGATTTTTCTTCAATTTTCCCGAAAACGTGCCGCAACTGCCCGCTGAAAAAGGGCGCTGCCCGCGAAAATCCCCTTGAATATGGAAAAACAGAGGTTCAAACCCTGTTCGAACCTCTGCCGTGTTTTCATTGAGCCATCGAATACTTTGAAAATTTTCGGCCGTAAAAAATCCCGAACACCTTGAAATCACTGGGCTTTTCGCTCATTGATCCAAAGTGTTCGGATTGTTTGGTGGAGACTGGCGGACTCGAACCGTCGACCTCTTGCGTGTGAAGCAAGCGCTCTAACCAGCTGAGCTAAGCCTCCATTGCTGGACTATTATAGCAGATGGAAGGGGGAAAAGTCAACCTTGGATTTTGTTTTCTTCCTGCCAAAGCGACGGAGCGGCGGCGAGGAGCTGCGTTTTGGTGTTCTGATCGGGGTGCTCCAGCGCATATACTAGCAGCAGGTGCAGCATCCGGCCCACGTCTTTGCCGCAAAGCGTGGGAAAATCCGCGCCGGTGACGGCGAGCTGGCGCAGCGTGACGCAGTCGCCGCGCAGCCCGATCTGCCGGACGGCGTCCGTGCGCTGCAGGTCCGCCTGTAGATGCGCCGTTTCCCAGCCGTGCTCCGCGATCAGGCGCTTCCATTCCGCCTCCGTCCGGCCCTCGCGCCATGTCTGCGCCGTCAACTCAATCAAACGGCAGAGCTTCGCGGGCAGGCGGAACGCCGCCGGGTCGAACGCCGGACAGCGCAGCTTTGCGGCTGTCCATCTGGCCTCCGGCGTTTTTGGCAGGGCGGAAAGCCCGGAAAAATCGGCATTTTCCGCCCGTATGCAGGCGCCCAGAAGTCCTTCGGCCAGCATACGGCCAAAATATTCGGGCCGGTCGGACAGAAGCGTCTTCTCCGCCTCCTCCCGCACCCGCTCGCGGGAGAGCGACGCGCAGAGCGGCGCGCAGCGTCGGATCGCCGCCTGCGTCTGCGCGTCCAGTGAAAAGCCGAGCTGCGCGGCAAAGCGGTACGCGCGCAGCATCCGAAGCGCATCCTCCCGGAAGCGCGTTTCCGGCTCGCCGACGCAGCGGATGACGCGGCGGGAAAGATCCTCCCGGCCCCCAAAGAGGTCGGTGACCGCGCCGCTCTCGTCCATCGCCATGGCGTTGATCGTAAAATCGCGGCGGGCCAGATCCTCCGCGAGACTGCGCACAAAGCGCACCCCATCGGGGTGGCGGCCATCGTGATATGCGCCGTCAAGCCGGTAGGTCGTGACCTCGGCGCTGACGCCGTCCAGAAGGACGGTCACGGTGCCGTGCCGGATGCCGGTGGGGACGCAGTGCGGAAACAGGCGCAGCACGTCCTCCGGCAGCGCCTGCGAGGCGATGTCCCAGTCGTGGATGGGCCGGTCCAGCAGCGTGTCGCGCACGCAGCCGCCGATGTACCGGGCCTCAAACCCGGCGTCCTCCAGTGTTTTGATGATCGCATCCGGCCTCATAGCGTGTCCTCCCGGCAAAAATCCGAAATTCTTCTTGTTTTATTGCCGTCTTCCGTATATAATATAATGCTGTCAGTTTTCATTATACGCGCCCTCCCGCGCGTGCGCAATCCAAATTTTTCGGAGGAACCTTGCATGGAATATCCTTCCTGCCAACATATCGAGCAATATCTGGTCCCCGGCAAGCGCTGCCATCTGGTGGGCATCGGCGGCGTGTCGATGCGGCCGCTGGGGCTTGTCCTGCGGCGCATGGGGATGGAGATCTCCGGCTCCGACATGAACGCGTCCGTTTCGACGGACGAGCTGATCGCCAAGGGCATTCAGGTCTCCATTGGTCACCGGGCCGAGAATATCGAGGGGGCCGACTGCCTCATCCGCACGGCTGCCGCGCACAACGACAACCCCGAGATCGCCGCTGCCCGCGCCAGGGGCATCCCCATTTTCGAGCGGGCGCAGGCCTGGGGCTATATCATGCGGGCCTACAAAAACGCCATCTGCGTTTCCGGCACGCACGGCAAAACCACGACGACCTCAATGCTGACGCACATTTTCATGCAGGCCAACCGTGATCCCACGATCATGATCGGCGGCTTCCTGCCGCTGCTCGGCGCGGGGCATCGCGTCGGCAAGGGCGACACGATCATTCTCGAAAGCTGCGAATACTGCAATTCGTTCCTGAACTTCTTCCCGACCGCTGCGGTCATTCTCGACGTGGACGCCGATCATCTGGACTTTTTCAAGGATCTTCAGGACGTGGAGCGGTCGTTCCGGAAATTTGCCTCCCTCGTCCCGGCAGACGGTCTGATCGTCGCCAACGGCGATGACAAAAACACCCGCGACACGCTGGCCGGGATGCCGTATCTGTCATTCGGCTTCGATGCGAAAAACGACGTGTACGGGAAGAACTTCTCTGAAGATTTCAGCGAATTTGACGTTTTCTGCGGCGGGCAGCCGTATGCGCACCTGCATCTGGGCGTCATTGGCCGTCACAACGCGCTGAACGCGCTGGCCGCCTGCGCGGTGGCATGGAAATTCGGCATTTCCGGCGAAACCGCAGCCGCGGCGCTCGCAGAGTTCCACGGCGCGGGCCGCAGGCTTGAATACAAGGGCAGCTTCCACGGCGCAGACGTCTACGACGACTATGCCCACCATCCCAACGAGCTCCACGCGCTTTTGCAGGCTGTCCGGCTGATGCATTACCGGCGTGTGATCTGCGCATTCCAGCCGCACACGTATTCGCGTACGAAGGCGCTGTTCCAGAGCTTTGTCGACGAGCTGCGCACGGCCGATCAGGTCGTTCTGGCCGATATTTACGCCGCGCGTGAACAGAACACCGTCGGTGTCAGCTCGCAGGAGCTGGCCGCGGAGATCCCCGGCGCGGTCTACTGTCCGAGCCTGCAGGGCGTGACGGCCTATCTGCGCGAGAATGCGCAGCCGGGCGATATCATCCTGACCGTCGGCGCAGGCGATATCTACAAGGCCGGAGAGGCGCTTTTTACAGAATAACGGAACTTTTCTCAAAAACCGGCGTCTGAACACCCAGACGCTGGTTTTTTGATTGACAGCCTGTTCCAGTATCCTGTATAATAAAGTCGAAGAAACAAGAATAAAGGAGGATTCTTATGGTCTCAAGCATTTACAAAAAACATTTTCCGTTTTGATGAAGCGCCCCTTCCGGCTTTGGGGCATATCCCTGCTTGCAGAGTTCCTGTGTCTGGTGGCCTACGCCGGGTTCATCGGCGTTCCGGCTGCCGCGTTCTGCGCTGCGCTTCTGCTGTCGGCTTCCATGTCGATGATCTTCCTCAACAGCTACCGCACGGGACTTGAGCCGAAGACGGCCTATCTGTTCGCCTCATTCAAAAAGGACCGGATCCTTCGCGTTCTGGGCGGCATGGCATGGATGCAGCTCTGGATCTTCCTGTGGTCGCTCATTCCGATCGTCGGGATCGTGTTCGGCATCATCCGTATGTATGAATACCGCTTTGTGCCCTACATTCTTATGACGCGCGACGACGTCAAGCCCACCGACGCCATCAAGATCTCCAAGCAGGAGACGATGGGCTACAAGGGCAAGATGTTCGGCGCGGATATCCTGCTCGGCGCAGTCTATTTGGGCGCATTTCTCGTTTTTACCCTGCTGGGGGAAATCCCGTATCTCGGCGTGCTGTTCCGCATCCTGTGGGTCCTGATCGCCATCGCATACGGCCTGCTTGCGCCGCTGTTCAGCGGGATCATGCAGGCGGCGTTCTATGTGGAAATTCAGAACCGCCGCGCGGCAGGCTCCTGGCACCCCGCTGCGCCCGCACGGCCCGACTGGCCCACTCCGCCGGTGCAGCCCGTGCAGCCGTCCGCTCCCGTTCAGCCCGAGCGGCCCATCCCGCCCACACAGCCCGTGCAGTCCGCTGCTCCCGAACAGCCTGTATGCCCTGTCCCGCCTGTTGTGCAGCCTTCGTTTACCGAAGCTGTGACGCAGCCCGCTTCGCAGGGAGCGCCGGTCGTCTTCTCCCCGGAGCCTGAACCGCAGCAGCCGCCGGAGGAGCCGGTCCAGACGCAGCCGTCTGACCTCCGCTGCCCGCGCTGCGGCGCAGCCGTCAAAATTCCCGGCGCCATGTTCTGCACCATATGTGGGGAGCGGCTGAAATGAGCATCGTTCTGTTTATTCTGGCGCTTGCCGCTGCATTTATCGGAACAATTTTCGCCTTCCGCGCCATCAGCCGCATTCACAGCGGCGAAAGCTATACCTACGAAGCCGCAGCCTGTGCTGTCTGCGTGACGCTGATCGTGCTTGCGCTGATGCTTCGGTAAGAAATTCTGCGTGCCATCGTCTCCCGGCAGACCGGCAGGGGGCTGCCTCAAACAGGATCAGTATAAAAACCAGCGCTTGGATTTGCTGTCCCCTGACAGGGGTAACAATGGCGGCGGGGGTTACCCGGCTGGTGATTCAGGCACCAGCCGGGTTTTCCATTGGCGTATAGCTGGGAATGGTTCAGGATACCTTCGGGATCTCTTTGTGCTGTTCGGGTTCGGCCGTTTGTCTGTTCTCCATGCAGCCAATGTCGGCGTAGTGAATTTCCACAGTCTGTGGTGCGTGTTTGGACCATTTTACTTCCTTTTCATTCCCGTTCCGCGCAGAATTTGAAGAACACACGCAGTCCCCGGATGCGCGAATTCAGAGAAGTGATTTTCTTGGCTGCGTCTAACTCTAAGACAATGAAGTTTTCAAAAGCGTCCTGACTGACTTCATCGACATACTGAACCGGCACACACGCATGAAAGTACTTCAAATCCTCCGCATAATAGCGCATGGTTTGAGAGCTCAAATTCTTTAGTTTACAGTGTTTCGTGAACAGTTGTTCCGCTTCTGAAAAGGACGTTCGTTTGACCTGTTTTGCGTTCAAAATTGTGGTTCTGCGCATAAAAAATCCTCCATTTTCACAGCAAAAATCTGGCGTCAAAATGGGGATAAAAATCTGGTATCGCGATTTTCAAACGCGGAAAAAACCGAATTTTTGATAAAGAAAAACTCCTCAAATTCCGAAGAATCTGAGGAGTTGTGTGATCGCTACACTATAGATGAATGCACATCAAGTTTAAGTCACATTTCTAATTTCTTTATTCTTGACTCGGCTTGTTTTCTTTTTTCGCATTTGATTTCAATTCCATAAGCCACGATAGCAGTATAGGAATAATGAATACAGTTGACATCAACTCAAAAAATTTCAAACATGGCGAATCACTTTTCAAATAAATGAAGAGCAAAAAGTCAACTACTAAAAGCTCCATCATAGCGCCAAGTAAGCAAAACCTAATGGTATTAAGTCTGATTCGTGATGGTTTTAACAGTGAGCCAAACAGCTTTGTCATTTTGAAATTCAATAACATCATCATATATTTTACAGCACAAATTCTTTTCTGTACATATATCTTAAGATGGACACCGATGTAGTGAGTGCACACCAAAACTCTCTTTACAAAGCTACTCTGTTTAACCTCTTTGTCTAGATTTTCTGTCGAATAGCGCAATTTTTCTTCTTGGTACTCTTCTTGTTGCAGCACCAAGTCCATCTTTTTTTGAATTGTTTCAGGACCATGTATGAGAAACCAAAAGCCGAGCAGACAATAAATATTTGAGAAATGACAAAAAGCTGCCGCAAGGAAATATAATATTACAATAACTAACGCCAGTGTCAAAATCCGCTCGCTTTGTGGGGCATAAATATTGCGATAAACAAATGACACCCAACTTTGCCGTGTGATGAGAATTTGAATCATGGAAAGTATCGTAGGCATTAGCGCAGGATTAGAAAACTTAGAAAATAGAGACTGCGGTTGTGTTTGCCTGATTCTCAAATATCCAGCCAACAGATACACGACATTGCTTATGGCCCAAAAGCTAACAAAAATAGTAGATAGTTTTGAGAATAAGTGAATTTGAGTACATGAATAGAGTAGCTTGAGTATTAGAAGTACAAATACAAAAACAGCACATGCAACGATTCCATTATATATAATGGCAAAATCCTGACTGTTTTCTTCTTGCAGATCTTGTATAAAATTTGGTGTTGTTCCTGTAAGCAATATATTAAACTGCCTAACAACTATTAAGCTGCCAATTTCACCAATGATGGCGCTAAGTATTAACGCGTCTTTCCAGATTCGTATATCTCGTTCTATGCCGTCGTCACTTGTGGTTGCGCCAATGCATAAAGAATATATAGCTAGCGCCAGCAAACCGATGAGTGGGAGATATATTACAAACTGTCCTATTGTTTTTCTCCAGGCCACGAGAAACCTCCTGCTTCTAATGCACAATAAACCTCAATTTCTTAATATCCAAACTTGGCATTCTTTGCTGCCTCCGTAATTAAAGACGAGACTTTCTTGTTAATCTCAATCTTGTTTTTTCATACTGCTCCTGCTCCGCCGATGTCATCCCTCCCAGTCTTACCATTTCAATGTCGTTTGCCTTAGTCATAACTGCCCTCCGGAATTCCAATTCGTTCATTGCAGATTTCCCGGAACAGCAGCCCACAGGTCAGCGCGTCGCTTTCTGCGTTATGCAGTGCTGGCGTAAATTTGAAGGTGTACCGGCATACATTTTCGAGTGAGTAGCTTTCCAACTGCCAGATTCGTTTGGACAGTTCCAGCGTGTCATAAAGCGGGCGCTTCTTTATAATATTTTCGCTTCCATTGGCAGCCAAGAACTTATACTCGAACTGGAGATTATGCGCGACGATTGGTGCTTTCTCACCGATGAAGGTATCCACGGATTGCATGATCTGCTCGATATAGGGCGCGTCTGCAACCATATCCTCTGTGATGTGGTTGATCGCCGCTGCTTCCGGTTTCAGCCCTTTTCGTGGTTTCACATAGCTGGCCAGGATTTCGACCGGCCAGAAATGATGGAACCTGATAATGGCAATTTGGATGATTTCGTTCCGCGTTGCACTCAAGCCGGTCGTTTCCAAATCAATCGCATAGAAGTCGTTGAATTTTGCAAGTGGCGTTCTGCTTGTGACGTTATTTGTATTCGGATATTCATAATCCAACTTTTTTGGCAACGGCTCCGCATCCGGTTGGACAGTCAGTTCATAGGTTTGAAGAGATGGTATCATTTCTTCAAACCACTTCTGCGTTTCCCAGAACTCTTGCAGCGCTTTCTGCTTTCCTTGAATCCGCCCCACGAGCGCCTTGGTCAGCCCATCCGGAATACTGTCATCGCCGCCTTCTGCCTGAATCGTCCTCCATGTTCCAAACTGCGGCAGACGAAAGCCCTTTAAATATTCGTCGTACTTTGCTTTGTTTTGAAGCAGCGCCACAAAGTCCTTATTACAGAGTGCTTCCATCCATTGTTCTAGGAAGCACTTGCAGCGATCCATTTTTTCCTCAATCTGTGCCAGCGACCCGAAACAACCATTGTTTACGATTCGGTTGTATTGGTCCGCAAGCTGCTGATAAAGCTGCTGCGCTTCCAACGAAAATGAGACGCTCTGCGTATTGGCTTGCTGTGTTTTTGTCGTTGGCTGAATTTCGCTGGTTTTGGAGGACATAACACTTGTCTCAGAAGTGTTCCGCTTGAGCTTACCCGCCGCATAAAGAATCATCATGACGATCCCAGCCACGCCTGCAAATATGGAAAGCAGTAAGCTGTGCTCAGAAAGCCCGATGCCAAGGAGCAGCAATAAGAAACCAATGACGAGATTTTTCTTCGACCGCATCGTACAACCCCTCTTTTTCTTTTCGCCACGCAACGCAGTGGTGACTCGAATTGTGCTTGATCGGCTCCGTCCTCGCTTGTGTTTGTAATATTATAGCATATTTCGTCAGGCTCGTCGATAGGCTTTTCCGCAAATGCACCGTTCAAAATGATCTCAAAAAGTTTCTTTTTCGAGAGTTTTTCGGCGGCAGTCCTTTGCAGACAGGATATCCGCTGTGCGCTTGTCAGTTCTGACTCCATAATGACCACATTCAGCGTCCAGCCGATTTTCATCGCCAGACGGAGGAGCGTTTGGTCATTTTCATAAGTCCGGTAAAAATCTCGCATCCGGCGCACATTGCGTGGGGAAAAGCCTGTGCGGTCAGGGAAATTCGCCTGCAAAAATTCTGCAGCAGCGACTGCAGCGCCCTTCTCAGGACGCTGGCTGATTGCCTTGCCAATGGCATACACTTCATCCATTTGCAGAAGATTCTGCGTAAGACTTGCAGTCAATTCCCGGTACATCGTGCCGTAATCCACAGGTTTTCTGACGTTCAT
>OWIO01000341.1_pt1 | contig 44114 bp, 39 predicted proteins | sample 1733011 | NCBI WGS metagenome assembly OWIO01 (sample SAMN05065779, study PRJEB22554) | human gut metagenome | biome: ENVO:2100002; feature: ENVO:00000062; material: ENVO:00002003 | host: Homo sapiens | place: USA | reverse complement strand
TGGAGCGGGAGACGAGTCTCGAACTCGCGACCTCAACCTTGGCAAGGTTGCGCTCTACCAACTGAGCTACTCCCGCACGAGAGTTTTGTGGAGGCGCGAGGCGGAGTCGAACCGCCGTAAACGGATTTGCAATCCGGTGCATGGCCGCTTTGCTATCGCGCCGTCCGTTCGCACCCACACATTTACATCAAATGTATGGAGCGGGAGACGAGTCTCGAACTCGCGACCTCAACCTTGGCAAGGTTGCGCTCTACCAACTGAGCTACTCCCGCAGCGAGAATCCGCATTTTACACAGTCGCCCCATATTGTCAAGTCGCATTGCACGCGTCAATCGCTTCGTTTCAAGGCGCTTTCCGATTGCCTTGTACGCATTAAAAAAGGCGCTTTCTCTTTTTAAAATGCTGTCGTCAAAATCCCTTTTATTTTCCTTCAATCGCATCGTGACAACCGTCCTTTCACCCTCTCGACTCACACCCTACCGAGGTCGCTTTGCCCCGAGCCCCACGGGCCAATTACACCTCGGAAGTCTTGCCTGCGCCATGGCAAGTTTCCTCGATGCCCGTGCACACGACGGAACCTGGATTGTCCGCATTGAAGACGTGGATAAGGAGCGTTGCTATCAGGCTTACGCCCGAAGCATTTTAGAAACGCTCGGTGCGTTCGGCCTAGCAAGTGATGAGCCGGTGATTTGGCAATCGAATCGTGACGAGGTCTACGAAAAAGCCTTCACGATGCTTAAAGAGGAAAATCTTATCTACGGCTGCGCCTGCACACGTAAAGAAATCAAGGAAAACGAAAGTCGCCTCGGGCTCCCTGAGGGGGTTTACCCGGGAACCTGCCGGGGCGGCACCCACGGAAAACCGATTCGCTCCTGGCGCTTTCGCGTCAAAGGCGGTCCCGTTTCCTTTGTCGATCGCTTATGCGGCCCGGTCACTCAAGATGTCTTACAAAGCGTCGGCGACTTTGTCGTGCGTCGCGCCGACGGGCTTTGGGCCTATCAATTGGCCGTGGTCCTTGATGATGCCGCGCAAAAAATTACCGACGTCGTACGCGGCCAAGACCTTTTGGATAACACCCCGCGCCAGATCCTTTTGCAGCAGGCCATGAGTATCCCGACGCCGCGCTACATGCACATCGCTCTTGTGTGCGATAAAGAAGGTCGGAAACTTTCGAAACAAAACCGAGCAAAGCCGGTTAAGACCGACAATCCCGTTTTCCTCTTAGATGCCTTGCTCGGGCACTTCGGCCTTGCGAAAACCGGCGAAAAGACCCTTACTGCCTTCTGGAAAAGCGCTGTTAAGGTTTGGAAAGAAACGATGCCCGAGTAATCGCCCTACTCGGTTTTCCAAGGAATCGGCTGCGGGAAAAGGCGGTCGACTAAGGTGCGAATCGTATCGGTTGCTTCTTGTGTGTTGACGTTGGCAAGACCGGCAGGAACATCCGAAGAAGACGAAACCTGAACGGTCTGCGTCTTTCCTTTTTCCGTTCGTGTCAACTCCAAAGAGGCTTTGGTAAGCGATGTATTGGCCCAACCCCCGAAGGCGCAATCAAATCGCACGCAAGCAGCGCAATCGGCTGCGGACGCCTCATTGACCTCACGGACCTTAAAGCCCTTTTCTTCCAAGGCTTTTTTCACTTCATAGGTCATCGCGACGGAACTATCGTTACGGGGCACGAGGCAAAGCGTCGAAGGACGATCGGAATTAAATTGATACCGGTACGGATTCATGGCGTACGGTAACCCCGAGCACCCGACAAGCGAGGCCAGGGCGCCGATGCAACTAAGAACCGCAATCGATCGAGTCAATGTCTTCAAGGGTGTTTCTCCTCCGTGACGTGCCACATTATTGTACAAGCGTTCCGACGTGTGCGAGCACGGAGCGCGCCAAGGCTTTTTTGTTATACCCGCCTTCCATGATGCTCACAAGACGATCGGAACACAAATCGTGAGCCGCCCGCATCACAAGACGCGTTAAATACGCGTAGTCAAATTCGGAAAATTTGAGCAGTGTCTGCGTATCCTCGTAGTGCGTATCAAATCCGATCGAAAGCACAATCAAGTCCGGCGCAAAATCATAAAGGCGCGGTAACCACTCGGCTTCCATGCGGGCCAAGGCCTCACGCCCGAGCGTGCCGTCATCTAGCGGCATGTTGATGACATTGGCGGCCGTTGCCGGCGCTACCCCATACGGGAAGGCCGTTGCCTGAAAACTATCCAAAAGCAGAACCGATGCGTCACAGGCAAAAATATTCTCACTTCCGTCGGCTCGATGCGCATCGACATCGATGAGTGCCACACGACGGCACCCGAGAACTTGCGTTGCCGCACGCACGGCACACGCGGCTGAATTGATAAGGCAAAACCCGCCCCCGAAATTGCGCCCGGCGTGGTGACCCGGGGGTCTGACGCAAACAAAAGCATTTTTAAGCGACCCGTCAAGGACAGCCCGGACGGCCTCAACAGCAGCGCCGGCACTTAAAAAGGCCCCTTCCAGGAGTTCCGGCGTAACGAGCGTTTCTGCCGTGAGGGCCGCGCCTTTTTGCGCGAGGTCTCGGAGTTTTTGAATGTACTCGGGGCTGTGTACGCGAAGGATATCGGCTTCGCTCGCCGTTTTTGCTTCATAAACCTGAACACGGCGCGCTAAGGCGCTTGCCTGCATGAGCGTGTGAATCTGCTCGATGCGCTCGGGACGATCTAAACTCGTACTCCCCTCGTCCTCAGACAAACAGCGATTGTGCGTAAAGAACCCCGTGGCCATACGAAAAATTCCTCGAAAGTGGCTATGAGGGCGAGAATAGGCTATTTTGACGGCATTGGCAACGCAGGAGAACTTCGGGAAAACGCAACAGCTGACGCATCCGAAGGGGCAAGAACCGTGATACCACTTAAGCAAGAAAAGCCTGATTTCACACGGCGGCAGGTCCTGACGCTTGCCGTGGGTTCTTTGCTTTCTTTTCAAATCCCTTGCGCCTATGCCTACCCGGAAGATCAAGCGCGCTATGAAACGCGCCCGGAGGTTATTGCTTGGGCTCGCGAGGTTTCTGCTCGCACCGGCTTAAACGAACGCTCAATCCTTGCCGTCCTTTCCAAAGCGCGTCACGTGAAAACGTCCAAGCGCCTCATGGAAAAAGCTTCCGGTGACATGGCACCGGTGCGCGACTGGCGTTTATATCGTCGACGCTTTCTAACCGATGAGCGCATCAAAAAAGGCGCTAAATTCATGCGCCGGCAAGCCGAGTGGCTAACTTATGCGCAAGAGCGCTGGGGAATCCCCGGCTCGATTCTGACAGCCCTTTTAGGCATCGAAACGCTCTACGGGCAGTCGCTCGGACGCTTTCGGGTTTTAGACGTTCTTACGACGCTATCTTTTGACCACGAACGGCGAAGCGCGTTTTTCCGTGAGGAACTTGCCGCCTACCTCGTGCTTTGTAGGAAAGGCCACTTTAACCCGGTCACCCAACGCGGTAGTTACGCCGGCGCTGTCGGTATGCCGCAATTTATGCCGACCAACATACTTAAGTACGGCGTTGATTTGGATTCTGACGGCAAAATCGATTTACTGCATTCTGCCCCTGACGCGATTGCCTCAACGGCAAACCTCATGTACCACTTCGGCTGGAACAAAGACGTGCCCCTGGAGTGGTCCTGCACGTGTTCGGCCTCTCACGCCTTTGATTTAGATGCAGGCGGCATTGCAGCCAACACCACGCTTCAAAATCTTTTGGATGCCGGAGTCGAGCCGCTCGAAGCAATTAACGCGCCCGCAACCACCAGGGTTCTTCTCATTGATTTGCCGCAAACCGATGAAACGGGCGCACGAGACGTGACGTGGTTTATCGGAAGTGAAAACTTTGTTTCCCTTCTTAAATACAACCGCTCGTACTTTTACGCCCAGAGCGTTGCGGAACTTGCTAAGGCCATTGAAAAGGAACTGACGGAAGAATCCGAGCGCCTCTTCTTTTAGCTAAAAAGTTGTCCGGGAAGAACTTTTGCATCCTTGGCTGGGAACGTTGCCTCAAAGCGCTTAAAGTCTTTTTCAAATCGCTGAGCGGCAAAATACACGACCGGGTCGACATACGTCCCGCGGACGCCGGTTAAAAACCCGGGTTGTAGTTCTTTGGCAAGAAAGTACGGAACAACCGGATCGTTCGAATCGGCATCCCGATAGCGAATCGAAAAGTCACTCGCATACGTAAATCCCAAGCGCTGATAAAAAGCGATGTCCCCGGTGATACAAAGAGCTCCGACGCCTAAGTCTTTGGCGCGGTTCATTGCTTCTAGCAAAAGAAGCGTCCCGAGACCGCGCTTTTGATAGGCGGTCGCAACACAAACGGGACCGAACGTCATCACGGGAATGACCGCACCCTTGCCGCAGTCAATGCACGAGCGCACAAAAACAATCTGGGCGGCGAGGAGCCCGTCAAGCGTTAAGACTAAATCGAGATCCGGGACAAATGCCGGATCTTTCCTTAAACAATGGAGCACAAAGTGTTCCGTACACCCGGGGCGATACACATTCCAAAACGCCTCGCGCACGAGTTCTTCGGTTTTCCGGAACTCATCGGGTCTTGTCGGACGAATTTCAATGTCGCTTAAAGTCGGATACTGACCTTTCTCACTCACGAAATCTCCTCAAATTCGGAAGCAGGCGCACAGCAAAGTGGGCACGTAAAATCCGCGGGCAGTCTCTCGGCCTCGTGGACATACCCGCAAACCTTGCAGCGAAAGCGATGCTTGACGGCAGGTTTCGTCGAACTTGAGGAATCCGTGGGTTCCGAGTCTTTCTTTGTACTTCCGAGGTCGGAAGACCTGTCGACGTACTCAGTGTGGAGCATGGCCTTAGCGAGGTCACTTCCCGGAGCGCCGTAAAACTCTTCATAGGCAGCCACGATTTCGGGGTTTTCAAAGCTCGAGCGGAGCGTCAGTGCCTCGTCTCGTGCATACAAAGCGGCAATCCGTGCCTGACGGCCCTCGTCTTCGGCTCCGTACGCAATTTTCGGTTGTCCTCCGCCTCCGATGCATCCGCCCGGGCAGGTCATCACTTCCATAAAGTCGTAATGGCGTTTTCCGGCTTTGATGTCACGAAGAACGGCATCGGCCTCTTTGGTGCCGTAAACCACGGCCGCCCGAATGGTCGTTTGGCCGAAGGTCACCGTGGCCTCGCGCACCGAGTCATAGCCGCGAACGGCATCGAGTTTGACGGCATCGCGCGTTAAGGTTTTACCGGTGAGCAAGTGATAGGTCGTGCGAAGCGCCGCTTCCATCACACCTCCCGTGTTCCCGAAAATCACACCGGCACCCGAGGCCGTTCCGAGGGGACTATCGAAAGCGCTTTCGGGCAGCGTCGAAAAATCAATCTTTTCTTCTTTGGCCCAACGCGCCAGTTCGCGCGCCGTAATCACGTAGTCGGTATCACGAATTTCGGGTTTCCCGATGCGCCGACCTGCGGCATTCATCTCGGGACGGCGAATCTCGAATTTTTTAGCCGTACAGGGCGTCACAGCCACGTTCACGATGGCCGCAGGGTCAATCCCCGTCATCTTGGCAAAGTACGATTTAATCGTCGCGCCCTGCATCGCAATCGGACTTTTCGCTTGCGAAAGATTGCCGAGTATCTCGGGGTGGAAGATTTCGCAAAACTTAACCCAGGCCGGGCAGCAACTGGTAAATTGCGGCAAGGATCCCGAGCCGCTCTGAATGCGATCTGCGAGCTCTCGGGCTTCTTCCATAATCGTCAAATCCGCCCCGAAATCGGTATCAAAGACATAGTTGGCCCCGAGTCGGCGCAGTAAGGCGACCATCTTTCCTTGAACAAAAGAGCCCGGAGCTGCTCCGAACGCCTCACCGAGTGAAACGCGAACCGCCGGGGACGTCGTAAAGACAACGACCTTCGTCGAATCGGCAAGCGCTTTTTTAACCGACTCAACCTCACTTTTTTCGACAATCGAGGCTGTCGGACAAACATTGGCGCACTGGCCGCAGTGAATGCAAACAGCTTTGTCGCCTGTTTCCTGTAAGTCGTACTTATCGAGCACCCCGATCGGGTCACGGCATACTTTGGCACACAGTCCGCATTTGACGCATAACGACTCGATGCGTTCGATACTCGGGTTCTCCGGCTCGATAGGGACACGAATACGCAAACTCATATGTTGACTCATGGGTAACCTCGCAAAAAGGATTCGGATAATTCGTTTTCAAACGAAGTCAGTTCGGAAAAAACACTCGCGATTTCGTCAGGTCAAGCATACAGGAAGAAAAACGAAAACGTCCCCCAAAAAATGCATGCCGGCGATAGAAACGGGCTATTAAGGGCACGCCGATACGCGTAGCACCGATAAAAAAAGAAATCCCGGAGGAGCCGGGACAGGGAAAAAACCAATGGTACGAGAGATCGGACTCGAACCGACACGCCTTTTACGGCGACAGGACCTAAACCTGTTGCGTCTACCAATTTCGCCACTCTCGCCTAAATTTGTTCGGGCAAACCCCGAACAAGTCTTCATTTAACGGTGATGCCCGCAACACCCCTTGTCGTGCTCATGGTGCTCGCACCCGCACTCGTCGTCGTGATGGTGGTGATGGCATCCGCAGCTGCATTGATCATCACGGTCATGGTGGTGATGGGATCCGCAGCCGCACTCCTCATCATGATCTTCGTGGTGATGACCGCATCCGCAATCACACTGATTATCGTGATCGTGATGATGGCACCCGCACTCGCCGTCATGATGATGGTGTCCGCAACAGCAGCAAGATTCCTCTTCTTCAGGCTCAGGAAGGGCTTCGGGAATAAACGGAGCAACGACGGACTCGGTTTTCAAGCCGACACTTGTGAGCATTGTCCGGAATTGCTCATTTTCAATCATGGCAAAGCCGTCCTCGGTTTTGGCATACCGCACGCCGCGCGAGGAAAACGCGTAAGCCGCTTCCTGAAGCATCCGGGCGTCGCCTGTCACACGCATCAAGCGGTCGGAAGCCGCCTGAACCACATAAAACCCGCCTTTTTCATCGATTAACACGTCACCGATTTCCAGAGGACGCACCGGTCCGAGCGCATTTTCGAGCTCGGCGTCGCCGCACGAGAAAGCCTTCGGAGGCGTGACTCGCTCGGCATACGTCAATGTTACCGTCTTGGCGCGCGATAAAAGCGCCTTAGCCGGTTTCGCATTTAAAGCCAAGAGTTTGGTAATTTTCATAACTACGTCCGAAACAAGAGAACTCACGAAAAGAGGCGCTATTGTATCAAACTCAAAGTCGAGGGCGACTGAGAAAAACTAACTTGCCCCCAGCTTATTACAAATAGTCGGGCAGATCACCGAACGAACCTGTATCTTCGTGGGACACATACAAGAGAAACGCTAAAAGTTGTCGTGTTTCGTTTCGAATTCGACGCTGATCGGCCGGAAGACAAATTCGGATGTCTTGCTGATTCCACGGTTCGTCAAGTTCCACGGTCGTCATATCGATTTCACGTGTAATCGACGAATCGGCCGGCACGAGCATTGCGCCGTTTAAAGCCCGGAGGGTATCCAATCCGGCCTGTAGATTCGGAAAACGAGCCCGAACATTTAACCGCACACCTTCTTGCCTGGCATGCTCTTCTAAGTAAAGCTGCAACGACGTGTCCTTCGGAAGCGCCACAAGCGGAAAGTCGCCCAATTGACGAATGCTGATATGCCGTCCGATGTGCTGTTCGCGAACCGTCTTACTTTGAAAAAGAACGTCAAACTTACAGGTAAAGTACGGCACAAAGTGCAGACTCTCGAGGTCTTTACCCGCATGTCCGAAGACACCGATATCGGCCGTCCCCTCTAAAAGCGCTTCGATAATATCCTGGGAACGCATAATCGTAAAGTCGATTTTCACTTCCGGATAGCGCAGTAAGAATTGCGCAATATCCGACTTCAGGCGCCCGGTAATCGCCGAGTACGATGTAAAAAGCCGTACCGTATTGTCCTGCCGCCCGGAAAAACGTTGCATGTGGTTTTCCAGGTTATCGGTTTGATCTAAAACCGTCTGGGCATCTTTGAGAAACCGTTCACCGGCTTCCGTCAGTTCCATGTCCCGCGGATGACGGATTAAAAGTTGCGTCTTAAAGGACTCTTCGAGTTTACGAATTCGAACGCTTGCGGCGGAAACCGTCATGAACATCCGCTCGGCAGCAAGCCGAAAACTGCGCAAGCGTGCAACCAAAACAAACAGTCGTAGGTCTTTTAAATCGTACTGAATCATTGAAACAGATTTAACGAGGAAAAGAGAGTACGTTCGTCGGAAACCTTTTCAAATATACCGCAAAGCTTGCATAAAACGGAAACTTTCCGAGTTCTGAAGGAAAAACGAGCGTTAAAATTCCTTTAACGCTTGACCGGACCCCCTTTTGACCGACGTCAAAACGGTAAACTGTCGGCAATTTGCGTTACCGACTCTCCCTTTTTAAGAAAGAAAACCATGTCAACTCAAGAAAACAAAACAATCTGGACCGAAGAGCAAAACAACAGTGCTGCCGATTTTTTCCGCACGCACGCCGAGAAACTCGCTGAGTTTTTTGTCAGCCAAGGCATCGATAAAAAGACCCTTCGCGATGCTTTAGAAGAAAAAAAGGCGTCCGATTACGTCAAGCAGGCGCTCGATGCCATGGACGTCAAAGAGGAAATCACGGAAAAGAAAGACGAGAAGCGCACCTTAGACCATATGGCGCGCCTGTCGCGGGCTCTCCGTGTGGCTGCTCGCGAACGCGGCGCCTTAGGCGACTTTAAAGACGTTTTCGCACAAGATAAGTAGCCTCGGTTTTTTGGGCGGAATCAATCCGCCCGACTCTCCCTAAGTTTCCGGTGCTTTTCCTCCTTACGAGCTTTAAACGCCCTTCTCAGAAACTCATCTTCGGCGCTTTCCCAACACCTTCTTCGATTTTCTCTTATCGCTTAAACGAGAATCTTCTGAGTTCTTACAACTTGAAACAATTCCGCGAAATACCGAGAAAAACTGAAAGTTATCTTTATTTTCAGTGCATAACGAAACATTAAATATTGCTTAACACACGATTGAACAAAATTCCATGGACTTGTCGGCCCCCGGCGCGCACACTTTGCATCGAGATGAAAACCCTCCAATTTCAGCTCAACTGAAGTCGGTCAATCTGCGAAAGCGTTTTTCTTCCCCTTTGCGTTTTTCACAGATTCACGACACGCGAGCGGGCTTTGCGAGAGGAGAGAGTCCTTGCAAAGCCCCCTCGTCTTTTTTTCTTCCGATTTGACGAAAACACCGCTTGCAGACTTACTGTCCGTCGGTCACCCATGTCCGTTCGTCGGCGTCGTCTGAAAAAAGGCAACAAACCCGCTACGACACCACGCGTATCTGTCCCTAAAAATGCTCGCTTCCCAACCCGAGTCACTTTCGAGGACTTTAACTTCGGTCGAAGTAACAAAGAAGTCAAGGTGCTTACCGGGACTCACTGTGACTCCTTTGCCCGGCTGAACCGGGAAGACACGTCGCAAGTCAAATCCAGAGCACTTGGTTCACATCGGCAAGAAAACAACTTAACTCCCGTCCTTTTAGTGAGAAACGCAGTCCGTGATTTTCCCGACGGTGCGAGCCTCGCACGATCGCGTCAGGCGAGGTTTCCATTGATGACTCCCGAAATAAAACCGTAACGGAAGGCTCTTTCCGATGTCCGGACTCAGAGAAGAGGCCGTCTGCTTTACGATCTTACAAATTGCAACACTTTTGGTGTACGTCAATCAGACGAGACAATTTCCTTACTTTTCAAGATGCGGCATGTCGTTAAAGGAAATAAAATGAGGAATTAAACAAAAATCCATGGACATTGAATGACCTTAAAGTGCAAACTTATCTTCGAAATAAAAGCCCTTCGGGATTCATACCGCAAATGAAGTACGTCGGTCTACAAAATTGTTTTTCCGCTTTGCAACGTTCGCAGACCCGCAAACTTCAGAGGGAGCTTTTCCAAAAGAAGGTTTACACTTGAAAAGTCCTCACTGTTTTTAGGAGCACCCGCTATGACAAGAGAAGAATACTTAGTTCATACACCATGGAACGAAAACGAAGATAAGAGTGTTGCAGATTTCTTTCAAAGTCACGCCGCAGAACTTGCCGGTTTTTTCGCCAGTGAAGGCATTGATAAGAAGTCGCTGATTGAAGCCCTGCGGGAACACAAGGCTTCCGAACACGTCTTGGATTTGGTTCGTAAAATGGAAATCGAAGAAGACAAGGCACAGGAAAATGCCAAAAAGCGCTCTCTCGATCAGATGGCAACCTTATCACGCGCTCTTCGCGTTGCCGCTCGTGAACGCGGCGCCCTAAGCGACTTTAAGAGCGTTTTTTCCGCTCAAAAATAAGTTTCCCGCTTTTGCAATCCCCTGCCGAGCTCAACCTAACGAAGCATCGGCACGGGATTGTGAAACCCCTTCGTTAAAAAGCCTAAATAGACCAGTCCCACTGCAGCCCACGTCAGCCCCAAGACCATCGCCGTTGTCTCAAGATGAATCCACAACACTCCGACGCTTGCGCATCCGCATAGCGGAAGCAGGAGGTAGTGAAAAACATCCGCGTAGTTACGGCGTCTGCCCTGACGCACGAAAAACTCGGCAATCACGCAAACATTGACGAAGGTAAAAGCCACAAGAGCTCCGAAATTAATGAGGGCCGTTGCAAGAACCAGATCCATCTTGATGGCAAATAAGCACAGGGCCCCGGCTAAAAGAATGTTAAAAACGGGCGTATGCCAAGTCGGATGAAGCCGAGCAAAAAAGCGTTTGGGAAGAACCCCGTCGCGTCCCATCACGTACATGAGGCGCGAGACCCCTGCGTGCGCAGCCATACCCGAGGCCAAAACCGTAAGGCTGGAAAAGACCAAAATCACGGACTGGAACACGGGACCTGCGACATAAAGCATGATTTCAGGTTGCGAAGCCTCCGGGTCCTTGAAGCGACTGATATCGGGAAAATACCGCTGCAAAAAGTAACTTGCGACGATAAAGACAATGCCGCCCAAAAGTGCCGTGAGGAATATCGCCTTGGGCATGGTTTTTTTGGCATCGACGGTCTCTTCGGTTAGCTGCGAGAGTCCGTCAAACCCTAAAAACGAAAAGCACAGAATCGCCGCACCGGCCATCATCGGAACCACGGCGGTGTTTTGATCCCAAAAGGGCTTCATGCTCCAAAGAGACGGCGTGCCGCCCTGCTCAATCAGCGCATAGGAAATAAGGCCGATAATCACAGCCACCACACCCATTTGAATGCACACAATCGTCCCGTTAAAGCCGGCAACAAGTTTTAAGCTCCTTAAGTTGCACCCAATCATAAAAAGCGTCAGCAGGACAACGAAAATCCAGCTCGGAATCGACGGAACAATCGCTTCAAAGTAAATCTTGGCAAGCAAAATGTTAATCATCGGCATAAAGAGGTAATCTAAAAGCGATGACCACCCGACCATAAACCCAATGGTCGGCGACAAGGTCCGTTGGGCGTAGGTATAGGCCGATCCGGCCGACGGGAACCGGACGACAAGTTTTCCGTAACTAAAGGCTGTAAAAAGGATTCCGAGCAGCGCCAGCGCATAGGCGCTCGGCACATGGCCGCTTGTGATTTGAGAGACGATTCCGAAGGTATCAAACAGAGTCATCGGCTGGATATACGCCAATCCGATCATGACAATCGGCATGAGCGTTAATGTTTTAACCAATCCGCCTGAATGTTCTAATGTGCGTTGTGTCCCCTGCATGGTTCCGAAAAAAAAGCCAACCTGTCTAAAAGTGAAAAAGGAAAAACCCCTTAGAGCTACGACTGACCCGAAGCAAGGGGGCATCTTACAGAAACGGCCGGGTTTTCCCAGAAAAGACGGCAAAAGAATGCCCTAACGGCCCGAATGTGTCCCATTTGGGCGAAACACGGAAAAAATAACGCTTAAAGCGCCCCTTTTTAGAAGGCGCCGTTAAATGGCATCGATGGCATCGCTTAGGCGATCGACAGCGATGACCGTCAGGCCCTCGGGGGGCGTCTTCGGGGCATTGGCCTTCGGAATAATCGCTCGAGAAAACCCGAGCTTGGCGGCCTCTTTTAATCGCTCCTGTCCGCGCGGCGCCGGGCGGATTTCACCGGCTAGTCCCACTTCCCCGAAAACCACCGTTCCGCGAGAAAGCGCTTTATCAGTGACGGAACTTACAACAGCCAGAATCACCGCGAGGTCACTGGCAGGCTCAGCAATTTTCACGCCGCCGACGGCATTGACAAAGACATCTTGATTAAAGCACGAAATCCCGGCATGTCGGTGTAAGACCGCAAGAAGCATCGAAAGGCGCTGCCCGTCCAGACCCACGCAAAGGCGTTTGGGGGTCGGAAGATGCGTCGGGTCGACAAGCGCCTGCACTTCCACAAGAAGGGGACGCGTTCCTTCTTGCGTAACCATGACAACGCTTCCTGCGACGCCCTCCTTGTGTTCGGCCAAAAAAATCGCCGATGGGTTGGAAATCCCGCGAAGGCCTTTGTCGGTCATGGCAAAGACGCCGAGTTCGTTCACGGCGCCGAAGCGGTTCTTAAAGGCGCGAACCAACCGGAAACTTGAATGCGTATCACCTTCAAAATATAGGACCGTATCGACGATGTGTTCGAGAATCCGAGGGCCGGCCAACGACCCGTCTTTCGTGACGTGTCCGACGAAAACAAGTGTGATGTCGGCTGTTTTGGCCAAGCGCGTTAATCGTGCCGAACACTCGCGCACTTGTGTCACGCTTCCCGGAGCACTTTCCAAGGCCGCCGAGAAAAGCGTTTGAATCGAATCGATGACAACAAATGCGGGCTTAAGGCTTAAAAGGGCGGCTTCGATTTTCTCAACTTCGATTTCACTCATGAGCGTGATACCCGCAGGGTCTATGCCTAAGCGCTTAGCCCGCAGAGCCACTTGAGAGGCCGATTCTTCCCCTGTGACATACAAGCACCGAATTCCGTAAGACACAAGCTTACTTGTCACTTGCAAGAGGAGCGTGGACTTTCCGATTCCCGGATCGCCGCCGATCAGTGTCACACCTCCCGAAACAAGGCCTCCTCCCGTGACGCGGTCAAACTCTTCGATCCCGACAAGCGTTCTCGGGACCTCAAGCGCCTGAACGTGTGACAAATCCACGGCCTCAGTCACTTGATTAAGGGGGATCGCCTTATGAACATTGCTCCCGAAACGCGCAGCAGTTTTGTCGGGAATCCGAAACTCTTTCATCGTATTCCACTCGCCGCAATGCGGACAGCGTCCCTGCCACTTGACGGTGGTTCCGCCGCAAGATTCGCAGACATATTCGACACGGGGTTTTGCCATAGGAGTCCTTCTCAATAAAAAAGGTCAACGATTGAGTATCGCGTCAATCGCTTAGGTAAGCCCTAATGCTACACTCCGAATGCTTTTGATTAGAGGTTTTATGATGCATCGTCTCGCGCCCGTACTCGGTGCGCAATTTTTTTCGAGCCTCGCAGATAATGCCCTGCTCATTGCCGCCATTGCCCTTTTAACGAGCCTAGCTGCGCCCGATTGGATGACGCCTCTTTTGCGTCTTGCGTTCGTTTTAAGTTACATCCTTCTTGCGGCCTGGGTCGGTGTTCTTTCAGACATGTGGCCCAAAGGGCGCGTGATGTTTGTCACGAACCTGATTAAGATCGGCGGATGTTTACTGCTACTTTTCGGCTCGCACCCGCTTTTAGCTTACGGTGTGGTCGGCGCAGGGGCGGCTGCGTATTCACCGGCCAAATACGGCATTCTCTCGGAAATCCTTCCACCCGAAAAACTTGTGGCCGCAAACGGCTGGATGGAAGGCCTGACGGTGATCTCGATTATTCTCGGCATCGTTTTAGGCGGAGTACTTGTCGATCCTGTGGTCGGCGAGGCGCTTGTGGATTTCGCATACGTTCCGGTTGTCGGACAAACGACCTTAGCTGATGCCGCCATTGCCGTTGTGACACTCGTGTATGTCGTTGCAGCCTTAATTAACCTAAAAATCCGCGACACGGGTGCTAAGTACCCGAACGTACGCTTTAATGCCCTCGGGAACGTCATCACGTTTGCCAAAACCTGCAAAACCATCTTCACCGACACCTTTTGCGTCTCCTCGCTTCTCGTGACCACACTTTTTTGGGGCACGGGTGCCGTCTTACAGTTTCTCGTTTTGCGCTGGGCCGATGAGCGTTTGGGTTTGCCGCTCTCACAGGCTTCGATGCTTCAGGCCGTTGTCTCGGTCGGTATTGCCTTCGGAGCTGTCCTTGCCGCACGGTTTGTACCGATTCATCGCGCATTTCACGTGCTCTGGACAGGGGTTGCCATGGGCCTTGCGGTCGCGGCGATGAGTTTTTATTCCGAATCTTTTGTGCCCGGGGCTGTGACAATCGGGGCCGAGTCCGTACGCGTCAGTGTCCTTGTCGCCTGCCTCATGATGATTGTCGTCGGGACCCTTGCCGGTCTTTTTCTCGTGCCGATGAATGCGGTCTTTCAACGGCGCGGGCAACTTCTTTTAAGTTCGGGACAAGCCGTTGCCGTCCAGAATCTTTCGGAAAACACAATGATTCTCACGATGCTCGGCATCTATGCACTCCTCGTGAAATTGGAACTATCTGTCCTTGCGACTATGTGCGCCTTCGGCCTATTTTTAGCCGTCGCAATGGCTGCTATCCTCTACCACCGTTTTTATTTAAAGTCCGATCAGGCGCTTGAAAACGCGCTTTAAGCAAAATCCTCTACGCAGTTTGTGCAGGTTCTTAACGGAACGTTGGTAAAATTCGCGCAATTCTTCTTGCGGGCGGATTTCCATGAAACGCGGCTTTTACACAATCATGTGCGCACAATTTTTGTCGAGCTTAGCCGACAATGCGCTTTTGATTGCGGCCATTGCACTGTTAACGAGCATCCAGGCGCCCGGATGGATGACGCCGCTCCTGAAACTGTTCTTTGTCATCAGCTACGTGGTCCTTGCAAGTTGGGTCGGCATCTTTGCCGATCTCATGCCCAAGGGGCGTGTGATGTTTATCACCAATGCCGTCAAAGTTGCCGGGTGCCTCATGATGCTTTTCGGCTCTCACCCCCTTCTTTCTTACGCAATTGTCGGCATCGGGGCGGCCGCGTATTCGCCGGCTAAATACGGGATTCTCACCGAACTCCTGCCACCTGAAAAACTCGTGATTGCCAACGGGTGGATCGAGGGCCTGACGGTCGTTTCGATTATTCTCGGCGTCGTACTCGGAGGAATCCTCGTTGAGCCCGATGTCGGAGCGGCAATCCTTGCGTTCTTTCATATGCCGCTTGTGGGCCTACACACCGTCGCGGAAGCAGCCATTGCGATGATTGTCTTTGTGTATGCCGCCGCTGCTGCCGTTAACCTTGCTATTCCCGATACGGGCGCTCGCTACAGCAAAAATTCCTTTGAGCCGGTTGCGAGCATTCGCAATTTTGCCTACTCGTGCTACCTACTCTGGACCGACCGGCTCGGTCAGATTTCCCTTTCTGTCACAACGCTCTTTTGGGGTGCCGGCGCCGTCTTACAGTTTCTCGTCTTAAAGTGGGCCGAAGCCGCTCTCGGGATGAATCTGACGCAAGGAGCCATCTTGCAAGCCGTTGTCTCAGTCGGCATTGCAATCGGTGCCGTAACGGCCGCCGCCTTCGTGCCGCTTAAAAAATCTGTGAGCGTACTGCCCGTCGGCGTGGCGATGGGTCTACTTGTGGCTGCAATGAGCGGCTACCACGAATCGCTCATACCCGGTACCTTGACACTTTTCGGCTACTCGATTCGGTATGCTGCCCTTTTTGCCGGTCTCATGATGATTATCGTCGGAGCGTTTGCCGGCTTTTTCGTTGTTCCGATGAATGCGCTTTTGCAGCATCGCGGACACGTTTTGATGAGTGCCGGGCGCTCCATTGCCGTGCAAAACTTCAATGAGAACTCCTCGATTCTATTCATGCTCGCCGTGTACTCGATTCTCATCAAGTGTGACGTGTCCGTACAGGCGACAATGGCCGGGTTCGGTCTAGCTGTGGCATTGAGTATGTGCTGCGTCATTTTCAAACACCGCCGCAATCAACGCGAATTCGATAGCCTGCACTTAATCGGTGAGCAAACCCGCTCGGACAATCACTAAAGCTTCGGTAGATCAAGAAGTTCCGTCACGCAGCGCAAATCTGCCGGTAATTCCGGCTGATGCCCGAGCATGGGTCTGGCGGTCGTAATGCGATGAAAATCCGAGCCCGTTGAAGCAAATAGTCCGTATTTGCGTGCCCAGGCGGCACACCGCGTTGAGCACTGCGGGACTTGACTGCCGCTTGTCACTTCAATAGCTTTGCCGCCGGCGGTGACAAATGCTTCGACCAACGCGTCTCCAGCCAAGTCTGAATTGAATCGATACCGAAGCGGGTGCGCCAAGACGGGAACGCCTCCGGCACGGCTGATTAATGCAACGGCATCGGCAAGTTCCGGCCAACAGGTCGGAACATACGCTGGTCCCTGCGTGCTGAGGAACCGATCGAACGCTTCCTGCTCGTTTTTCACAACAGCGCGTCGGATGAGTGCACGCGCAAAGTGGGCACGCGAAACATTCACGACGTCCGGGAAAATGTCCTTGACATCTTTTAAAAGATGGTCAATTCCGAGACTCTTAAAGCGCGCATCGATTTGTTCGGCGCGCTCGGCACGCAGGTGCGCCGCCCTCACGCACGCGTCCTTTAGTGGCGGGTTTCCCGTATCGACATTAAGGCCCACCACGTGTACACACGTCTGACCCCAATTGGCCGATAGTTCGATTCCCGGAATAAAGATTATTCCTCCCTCGCGCGCTGCCTCATGCGCTTTCTCATCGCCGGCCACCGTATCGTGATCAGTGAGGGCTAAAACCGAGACGTGGTTTTCCCGCGCAAGTTGCATCAAAGCGACAGGCGAATAGTCCCCGTCGCTCGCTTTGGAATGCGTGTGTAAATCAATAATCGAATGCATCTCGTTAGAATAGCGAAAATTTTCTCCGTTGAGGAAGCTATGTCCGACAAACTCGTCAAACTCATTTTTCCGGAAAAGAACTGCCGCGCCGCCGTGCTCCACATGGATGAGGCATGGCAGACCATGACGAAAAATCAGCATTTACCCGAACCCGTAAAACTCCTTTTAGGCCAGATGTGTGCCGGGGCCGTGCTTCTTGCCGGGAGCCTTAAGTTTGACGGGGCTCTCGTGCTGCAACTACAAGGCGACGGCCCGGTGAGGCTTGCTCTCGTTGAAGTGCGCACGGGGCTTGTTGTCCGCGCTACAGCTCAGTTGCGTGCGAAACCGGAAGATGTTCCCGAAACGGCCGCCTTCAAAGACCTCGTTAACGCCACGGGGCACGGGCGCTGTGCCATGATTTTGGATGCATCGGACAGGAGAGCCGGAGAAGAGCCTTATCAGGGAGTCGTTGCCTTAGAAGATGCCGGTGTTGCCGCGACACTCGAGTCGTACATGACGCACTCGGAGCAGTTGACGACGCGGTTGTGGCTTGCGGCCGATGACTCGGCCATAGGCGGCGTGATGCTTCAGAGGATGCCCAAGTCCGGGGGGCTCGTTGCGAGCGCCTCAGAAGAACCTGAGGATGAATCCTTTGAATCCTTGGTTTTTCTAGCGCAAACCGTCAAGGACGAAGAGCTTACGAAACTTGAGGCCGACACGGTCGCAAAGCGCCTTTTTTGGGAAGATAACCCGCGCGTTTTAGCCACACTGACACCGGTTTTCCGCTGCCGGTGCTCTAAGCATGGAATTGAAGCCATGGTCCGAAATCTCGGACAAAGCGAAGCCGAAAAAATCATTGCAGAACGCGGGACTATTGACGTGACCTGCGAATTTTGCGGCGCACACTACATGCTCGATGCCGTCGATGTCGGAGCCCTCTTTCACAACGGCACGACCGAGGGTGCAAGTACGGCGAAAAACTAACCGATCCTACTTACGCATCGAAAAAAAAGGGGACCCCGAATCGGAAGTCCCCTCTTTTGTGCTCCGAGTGAACGTGATTACGCTTCAGCCTGCGTTTTCTTAGCAAGCAATTCGCGAATACGCGCCGCCTTACCGGAGCGAGAACGCAGGTAGTAAATCTTCGAACGACGCACATCGCCGCGACGCTTGACCTCAATGGAGGCAATCATGGGCGAATACATCTGGAACGTACGTTCGACGCCTTCGCCGTTGGAAATCTTGCGAACGACAAAGGACGTGTTAAGCCCCCGGTTACGCTTGCAAATCACAATGCCTTCATAGGCCTGTGTACGCTTGTGCGTTCCTTCGATGACGTTAACCACGACACTGACGGTGTCGCCGGCGCGAAATTCCGGGTAAGTTTTTCCCTCGGAAAGGCGAGCAATTTCTTCCTGCTCGAGAGTCTTGATGATATCCATCGGTATCTCCGTGACCATCATTGCCGTGCGTATTTGAGTTGTTCGCCGACAAGAGGATGGGTTTTAACCAGTTTCCGCTCAAACGGAAACGCTCAAATCAAGAAGCGTTTTCAAGAGATTTCAAAAACGCCTCGTCGGCGGGCGATAAACGTCCGCGCGAACGCGCTATTTTAATCAAATCGGGACGCTTTTGGAAGGTGGCTTTTAAAGTCGCTTCACGCGTCCAGTGTTCGATGTTGGCGTGATGCCCGGATAAAAGGACCTCGGGAACCGCCATGTCGCGCCAAACTTCCGGTCGTGTGTAGTGCGGAGCATCCAATAGCCCCGTGCGAAACGATTCGTCTTCCACCGAAAGCTCTTTTAAAGCGCCGGGAAGTTGCCGTACAAGGGCATCGATACAGACCGCCGCCGGCAATTCGGCTCCCGAAAGCACAAAATCTCCGAGGGAAATCGTCACGTCTACGTACGTTTGTAAAAACCGTTCGTCAATCCCTTCATAGCGTCCGCACACGAAAATAAAGGAGGCATTCGCATCGGTACTCCAGCTTTTCACGAGAGCATCGTCCAGAACTTTTCCGCCCGGAGCAAATGCCACAACCGGCCCCGTATTGCCGGACTTGCGGATTAGGTCCACACACCTCGCTAGGGGATCGGCCATCATGACCATACCCGGACCCCCGCCGAAGGGGCGATCGTCAATCGTTCGGTGCAAATCGCTGGTTACGTCCCGCGGATTCCACGTATGGATTGTCCACAACCCGCGATGTAAGGCGCGCGAAGAAATCCCGTGCTCGGTAACGGACGTAAAGACTTCCGGGAACAAGGTAATGACATCAAAGCGCATCGCTTAACTCCAATCCTCATGCCAGTCAACGCGAATCGTACGGCGTGCCTCATCGATGGCAAGCACATAGGTTTTGACCATGGGGATAAGGTATGTGTGAACACCGCTACTTTTAACGACCAAAATATCCTGCGCGCCGTTATTATCAAAGGAAGAAAGCGTTCCGATCTTTATCCCTTCGTTGTTAATGACATCAAAGCCGATTAAATCAACGGCCCAGTGTTCGCCCTTTTCGATGGCGGGGAAGTCTTCGCGACGCACGCAAAGGACGCCGCGACATAGGTCGGCCTCTTCCTTATTTTGAATCTCTTGAAAGCGCACGAGAAAAAAATCGCCGTGGGGCATTACGCTCTCGGGCGTTAAAAGTCGAACGCTCCCCTTGCGGTCTTTAAGAGACCACGCAATTTGGGTTTGAAGCGACGCTCCTTCGGAAATCGGAATAACGCGCACGCAACCTCTTACGCCGAAAGCGCCTGCGGCTTTGGCTACTTCAATCCACTCGGTCCGATTTTGGGTTTGGGTCATAAAAAAACGGGCTCCTTACTTGGGGAACCCGTCCGTATCAGCTTGAAAACTTAAGTCGCTTCAGAGGTTTTTTCCGTAGATACCGAGCGCTTCTTCAGTTAAGAGGAAAGCACCGGACGCATTCGAGTGTGCTGTCAGACACGGGTTGGCACGACGTCGGCGGACTGTGCGCTCGCAGAAAACACGAACCCGAAACGACTTAATGTCTCGCGCTTAATTACTGAGCGGCGGCAACCTTCTTGGCATCCTTGAGGATGCGAGCAACGGTGTCGCTCAAGTTGGCTCCCTTTTGCTGCCAGTATTCAATGCGTTCGGCATTGAACGTCAGGCGCTGGGGACCCTCGGCGATAACCGGGTTGTAAAAGCCGACGCGTTCGATAAAGCGACCGTTACGACGCGCACGCGAATCACAGACGAGCATGTTGTAAAACGGGCGCTTTTTAGATCCGGCGCGGGACAAACGAATAATTACCATAGATTCCTCTTCATTAAATGGAGCGCCCGTACCAGGCGCATACAAAACGCGTCACACTCGGACTTTCCGAGTGCGACAGGCTCGGCATTGTACGCTAAAAAACCTTGAAAAACCATTGGGATTTGACGCTTCGGAAGGCTGATGGTCTGTAATTAGTAAAAAAACATCACTTTTTTCACTCAAAACAAAGGCTATCACCATCATTTAATCCGTAAATATACGTAAAATGCCTTGGTTGGGATGACGCACTTTTTGCAACATGAATTTTTCACAATCTAGCCGAAATTACGTAAGGAACCTGATCTCTCAGCTCTCCTTGAAAGTCTGACATCGACCTATGAAAACAATCATTAATCACGAGATTTCAACTAGCACTCTTGTTCAGAATGCAGTTGAAGTTATCGAGCAGTTAATTCTTCATGGAGAGATTAAACCCGGGGAGCGTTTACGAGAGCAAGATTTGGAAAAAATGATCGGAATCAGCCGTACGCCGATTCGAGAGGCCTTACGGTGTTTGGAGGCGCACGAGCTTGCCGAATCCTTTCCTCGCAAGGGTTGTTGCGTACGAACCATCTCCTTAGAAAACCTCTACAACACGATGGAAGTCGGCATTGCGCTCGAAGAGGCCACCCTTCGCTTAGCCCATAAACGACTCACCCCCGAAGGAATTAAGGCCTTAAAGGACTATGTCAAAGGGCTGCACTCGTCGACAAAGAGAAAAAGTCCTTCTTATCCTCTTGAAGCAGAGACAGAGTTCATTGACTTACTCAATACTCTCGCTCAAAACGGTTGGCTTGCCAAGCAACTGCAAGTTTTCCGCCGCCTTGTGCAGTGGCAACGTAGTTCCTATCACTTTGTCAATCCCGACCCGAAGAAAGCCGTGGAACGCTACGCGAAAATCGCTCAGATGCTTTCCGAACCGGACAGCGACACGGAAGAACTCGTTCGGTACAACAGTCGGACACTGCGCGAACGCTATGAAAGCTTTATCGCCTACGCGGAAAAGAACGGATTAAATTCCTAATATGCCACCTAAAAAAGGCGCCCCCCGAAGCGAAAAGGCGCCTTTTGCTCTCTGACCCTGGCCGAAAGGCAACAATGCGCGTAAGCTGCCGGAAACGATCTTTTCCCAACTTACGCTATGAAACCGCTGATTCCGGATTTCTTTCCGTTGCAAACCGGTGCGACGCATTCGATACCTCCCGAGGAAAACCTCGGTACGGTCGGCGCCCCTGTCTTTCTTCATAACGATCCGGAAAAAGACATCAAGGTTTTAAATGCGCTGCAAGACGAGTTGCAGAACTGTCGCGAATTTGCGATTTCCGTTGCCTTTATTACCGATAGCGGCATCGCCCCTCTTCTTTTAACCCTCGAGGATTTGGAAAAACGCGGGATCCCCGGTCGCATTCTGACGACTGATTATTTGTGTTTTACCAACCCGAGGGCGCTACGCAAACTCAATAGCTACCACAACATCGAGGTTCGTCTATTTCGGTATTCCGATGCCGGGCGCGGCTTTCACACCAAAGGCTATATTTTCGAGAACCCCGACCTCGTTCACATCATCATCAGAAGTTCCAATTGGACGAACACGGCCCTGACGACAACCGAAGAATGGAACACCAAACTCATCTTAAAAAAAGAGGGGCGCTTTGCCAAGGACGTTTTTAAAAAGTTCGAAGCGCTTTGGAAGAAAAGTCAGCCCATCGACGAAGTGATCGATGCCTATGAAGCGCAGTGGACTGCCTTTACGCGTTCCGGAGCCACTCTTACCCATCTTATTGATGACCGCATCGATATCTCACAACCTCCGAACCCGAACTCGATGCAACGGGAATTTCTCAAAAACCTCCAGGTCCTGCGCGATCAAGGGAAAACGCGTGCTCTACTGATTTCTGCAACAGGAACCGGCAAAACCTACGCTGCGGCTTTCGCCGTCCGACAATTCCGTCCCAAACGTGTGCTTTTCTTAGTTCACCGCGAGCAAATCGCCAAGCAGGCCTTAAAGAGCTTTCGACGGGTTTTAGGAGATCAATACAACTCATACGGTCTACTTTCCGGCAATTCTGCAAACTACGAAGCCCAATGCCTTTTCAGCACCATGCAAACGATGGCTAAATCCGATGTGCATCACAGTTTTTCTGCAGACGCCTTCGATTTCATCATCATCGATGAAGTCCACCGAGCCGGAGCGCCGAGCTATCAGACCATCATGAATTATTTCCGACCGGCGTTTTGGCTCGGCATGACGGCAAGCCCCGAAAGAACGGACGACTTTAACATCTTCAGTCTTTTTGACCACAATATTGCGTATGAGATTCGCTTACAGACGGCATTAGGCCAAAATCTCCTCTGCCCTTTCCACTATTTCGGAATTACCGACCTTGCGGTCGATCAAAAGCACCTTTCTGACTTGAGCAATTTTCAGTTTCTCACGAGTGACGAGCGCGTCAAACACATCCTGGAACGAGCCGAGTATTTCGGCTACAGCGGCTCACGCGTCAAGGGGTTGATCTTTTGCTCGAGCCTCGATGAATGCGAAGATCTTTCGAAAAAATTCAATGCCAAGGGTTATCAAACACTTGCGCTTTCCGGGGATAACACACAGGACGACCGCGAAAAAGCGATTGAACGTCTGACTCAAGAAAGGCGCGATTCTTCCGCTCTTGATTACATCTTGACCGTCGATATCTTTAACGAGGGCGTTGACATTCCGGAAATCAATCAAGTCCTGTTGCTGCGACCGACGCAAAGCCCGATCATCTTCTTGCAGCAATTAGGTCGTGGCCTTCGCAAAGCCGATGGTAAAGACTATGTGATCGTTCTCGATTTCATCGCGAACTACAAAGAAAACTATCTGATTCCCGTGGCGCTTTCCGGAGATCGCTCCTACGACAAGGACACCTTGCGCCGGTTCGTTGCTGTCGAGCACCGACTCATTCCGGGATCCTCGACCATTGAATTCGATTCGATCACCAAAGAAAAAATATTTGAAGCGATTGACCGTGCCCAAACACAAAGTAAGAAGCTGCTACGCGAGGCATACACCGCTCTGAAATTCAAACTCGGTCATCGGCCGACATTGCAAGAATTTGAGGACAACAATTCGATCGATGTCATTAAATACTTCGATGTCTTCGGCTCCTACTACAGTTTTCTGAAGGACTCGGACACGGAATTTAAAGACCGAATGTCTCTGGAAGCCGAGACCGTCCTTACCTACTTTTCTTCCAAACTCGGACGGGCTCAGCGCATTTCCGAAGTGCTCGTTTTAGAGGATCTTCTGGCCGGTCAAGGGCGCTTGATGCACAGGCTCGCCACCTCGCTTTCGACCACCTATCACCGGAGTCTTACTCAAGCTCACCGAAAAAATGTCACCCGCGTTCTCACCAATCAATTCTGCACGAATGAAAACATTGCCAAAAAGTACGCGCCTTGCGTTTTCATTGAAAAAGACGGCGACGGAGATTGGAAAATCGCGAGGCATTTTGCGCAACTACTGCACGACAATCCGGTACTTCGCGATTTTCTATCGGACTTGGCTTCATTCATGAAGCGTCGCTTTACTCGAACGTACGCCGAACCTTACGGAAACACGGAATTTGTCTTAAACGAAAAGTACTCTTACGAGGATGTGTGCCGTCTTTTGAATTGGGAAAACAACGTAAACGGTCAAAACATCGGCGGATACAAGTACGATGAGAAGACAAAGACTCTTCCCGTCTTTATCAATTACAAAAAAGACGCCAATGCCATTTCCTACGAGGATCAGTTTCAATCACGAGACGAGTTGATTGCCCTTTCGAAAACCAATCGCCGTGTGGACTCTAAGGATGCAAAGCATATCTATAAGATCGGCAAGAGCGAGACGGATAATCGGATTTATCTATTTATGCGCCGAGATAAAAACGACAAGAATGCGGCCAAGTACTTTTACTTCCTCGGAGAAATCAAAGCGAAAGGCCCTCCTACGGCTGTAAAGCTCACGTCCGGAGAAAAAGCCTTTGAGATTCACTACCATCTCAAAACTCCGGTCCGACAAGACCTTTATGATTATCTGACAACGGAAACACAAATTTAACCATCATGAAAACCATTGAAGTCGTAGCTGCCATCATTCATCAAGACGGAAAAATCCTTGCCACCCAACGCGGATACGGCGACTTTAAGGACGGTTGGGAATTTCCGGGCGGCAAGATTGAGCCGGGGGAAACCGCTCGAGAGGCGATTGTCCGAGAAATCAAAGAAGAACTGGCCGTGACGATTCACCCCGAAAAACTCATTACAACCGTCGAGTGCGATTACCCGAAATTTCACCTGACGATGCACTGCTTTCTTGCCTCGCTCGAAGACGGTCATCTTTCGCTTTTAGAGCATGAGGCGATGAAGTGGCTGACCAAAGAAGAACTGGATTCCGTCTCGTGGCTTCCGGCTGACGTCGAAGTAGTGCAAAAACTCCGCACGATTCTTGCGTAAAGGTTGCACTCCACGGCCCTTAAAGCTTTTCTCTTGCTCAAACGCAAGAAAGTCCTAGGGGAGAATCTTCACTTTGATCTACTACTCTCGCCTATGTCACGTCGACTCGGACCCACTTTGTGTTTTAAAAAGGCGGGAGAACCACAAGATATAGTCCTACGGTTGTCGTTCTTCGGAAGATCAAAACGCACATTTCAAAACGCCTTCCCCCACGCATTCCCGATATCGTTGGTGCCGTTACAACGCATTCGGACGCAAAAGACGCCATGGGAAACATCGATTTTGATAAGACGCTGGAACTTGCCCTTTCGTATCGCACGATCGAATTAATGGGAAGCGGCGAGGCGCTTTCAAGTTTTCTCGCCGAGAACCTCACGCAAGAGGATTCTTGCCTTTGGATACACGCCTCCGATGCCAGGCGCGACGCGTTTCTTGCGGAGGGGATTCACATGCAAAAGGAGTACTTTGCCGAAACGTCGTTTGAGTTGCTCTCGCTTGCAAGAAAAGCTTTTAAGAAGCACCCTCGCCGCCTCATCATCTCGCTTCCGACCTCCTACGACGGCACGCGGTTTTCTCTTGTGATGGATTTGGCAGCCCTCTTCGAGCAATACAAGGGAACGCAGGTCATTTTCTTGCGTGACAGTTCGGACGCACGCTTTGCAACACCGGCGGCCGTACGAATCGGCATTAACGAAGAAAAGGCGCTTTTCGGTCTTATTCGGACAACGTCGCTTTTAAAGCTTGCAGCCCTTACGAAGCCCCTGACACACAGGCGCCTGTTTTTCCCGCGCCCGAGAATTGGCTCGGAAAAAGTCACACGCGTGTCGACCTATCGCACGACACGCGCGCTTCTTTTTAACTAAATAAGTTTCAGAGTCTCACCGCGAGCGACCTTCGGGGCATCGCTTCCGATCATTTCAAGCAGAGCCTCTTCGCCGATGATCGACACACCGAGGTCGCGGGCTTTCGTAAGCTTACTGCCGGCATTTTCCCCGGCAACCACGAAATCGGTCTTTTTGGAAACCGAGCCCGAGACGGTGCCGCCGGCCGCCTCGATGGCATCTTTAGCCGCATCGCGACTTAATGTCGGAAGCGTGCCGGTTAAAACGAAGGTCTTCCCGGAAAGCGGGAGGCTCCCCGTTTTCGTCTCACCCTCGACCCAAGTCACGCCACGCTTTTGAAGCGCCTCAATGACGGTTCGGTTATGGGGTTCGGTAAAAAAGGACGCGATTGACTCGGCAACAACCTCACCGATTTCAGGCACTTGCATCAAATCCTCAACCGACGCACCCATCAGAGCCTTTAAAGACTTAAAGTGAGAAGCGAGGTCCCGCGCCGTTGCCTCGCCGACGTGCCGAATGCCGAGCGCAAAGATAAAGCGTGCCAAAGTGGTGTTTTTGCTCTGAGTAATCGAGTCGATGAGGTTCTGCGCGCTTTTTACCCCCATGCGCTCGAGTTTAATTAAGTCGCTTACCGTGAGCGTAAAAAGATCGGCACTCGTTTTCACGAGGCCCGTATCAACGAGGGTCGTGACCATCTTTTCCCCGAGTCCGTCAATACCCATCGCGCGGCGCGTAGCAAAGTGAACAATCGAAAGCTTCACTTGAGCCGGGCACACAAGGCCTCCCGAGCAGCGTAAATCCTTTTCTTCTTCGTCGCGGATGACAGCCGAGCCGCACACCGGGCACTTGGTAGGCATGTGAAACGCCACGGCATCGTCCGGTCGTCTTTCGGGTAAAACACGCAAGACCTCGGGAATCACATCTCCTGCGCGACGCACGACGACCGTATCGCCGATCATGAGACCCAACTCGTGAATGTGGTCTTCGTTATGAAGTGTCGCGTTGCTGACGGTCACGCCGCCTACAAACACGGGAGCGAGCCTCGCGACGGGGGTCAAGCGTCCCGTACGACCGACCTGAACGTCGATACCGAGGACGCGGGTTAATACTTCCTCAGGTAGGTACTTATGAGCGCACGCCCATCGCGGCTCGCGCGCCACAAACCCCAAGCGTTTTTCGAGCGCATAGTCATCGACCTTGTAGACAACGCCGTCGATTTCAAACGGTAGGCTCTGCCGAATCGAGGCCACATAGGTATGAAAGGCTGCAAGACCCGCGGCATCGAACACCACGCGACGCACTTTGGCAACGGGAAATCCGATGGCCGCATACTTATCTAAAAGTTCGGTTTGCGACGCGGCAAAGTTCGGGTCGGAACACTCGCCGATTCCGTAGGCGTAAAAGTGCAAGGGGCGAGACGCCGCAACGCGACTATCGAGTTGGCGCAAGGCACCGGCAGCGGCATTGCGGGGATTAACGAAGGGTTTGCTGCCTGAGGCAATCTGCTGGCGATTGATTTTTTCAAAATCGCTCTTATGCATAATCACTTCGCCGCGCACTTCGATGACATCGGGAAGAACACCGGGCGCAAGACAGAGCGGAATGTTGCGAATGGTCTTGGCATTGGCTGTCACGTCCTCGCCGACGATGCCGTCTCCGCGCGTTGCCGCCGACACGAGGACGCCTTTTTCGTAGCGTAGGCTTGCCGCGAGTCCGTCGAATTTAAGTTCGCAGTCATAGCGAATCGAATCGACATCGGGTAACTCCTTGCGAATGCGCGCATCGAAAGCAACCGCCCCGGCATCGGAAAAGTCCGTTTCCGTGTGAATCGAAAGCATCGGCACTTTGTGCACGACCTTGGCTAAATCCGAGCGCACCTCACCGCCGACGCGTTGCGTAGGAGACGTGGGCGTTTTAAGGGACGGAAATTTTTCTTCTAATGCCTGCAGGGCTCGGAAAACCCAATCGTATTCGGCATCGGGCACCGACGGGGCATCGAAAACGTAGTACTCGGTGTTCCAGCGATGAAGTGCTTCTTGGTACTCTTGGGCCCGTTTGCAATCTTCCGGTGTCGGCTCATTGACACGTGTTTGGCGCTCTACGTTTTTACCCTTTGCCACGATTATTGTCGCCTAAAAAGTCGGATGCACCGACGCGTACCCGGGGCGATACCCTGTGCATCCATTTCTTGGAATAATTTTGTGAATTCCCCATCGATATAGGACGCGGCAGCCGAAGCAATCGGATTGTCGGCACTGTCCACAAGTGCGGCATCAAGGACTGCACACACGTCGTTGGCCACCTCAAAGAGAAACGCCAAGGGACGCAATGCCGGATCGCACATCGGAATATCGAGCTCAAAGGCAATGCGCGTGGCGTTGTCAATTTGCGGCACAACCGAAAGGAAGGGGTCGGTAGCGCCCGGTGCGCATTTAACATAGCGCACGTCGCGTCGCTCAAAGCCGTTACGCCGCATCGCTGCTTGCAGTTTTTCCGAATCGTACGCGCCTTGCGTTTTCACAAAGAGCGTGAGCGAATTATCAAAGCGTGCAATGAGGTTGGAAAGCTTTTGCGCCTTTTCCAAAATCTCCTCGATATCGCTTTGCTCGACCTCGGCATCGATTTCAATGGCAATTTGGTTTGCAAGCTGCAGAAAACGCGACACGAGAAGCTCGTCGGCCGTCTCACCGCGACGTGCCAGTTGCATGCGAATCATGACGGCTGAACAGGCATCGTTACCGCGAAATGATTCGGACCAGGTTTGCTTGGCGCTATCGAAAAAATCAGCCGTCACGATGTTCGTTAACTGCGACTTATCGATAAAGGCCGGAACCTGAACCAAGCGGTCGGTGGTAAAAAAGCCCTCGCGCGGCGTAAAGCGTACGAAGGTATCGAGCATGGGGTCATACTCGGGGACTTTGCGCCCGGTATCGACTGCAAGAGGCCGAGTGCTTAAAGCGGGCTCAGGGCGCGTTAACGAGACGACAGGAAGCTCATCGATTGGCGGTTCTTCTTCAATCGGGGCGGCCTCTTTCGGAAGCGGGGCCAATGTGACGCGCGCCTTGTTCGGAGCATCTGCCTGCAGCACCGGTTCTTCCGGGATTTCTTTATTGTCGGGAAAATCAACGTCTTTGGCCCCTTTTCCCGTTAATGCATCGCCGACACCTTGACGCATCTGATCGGTGACTTCTTTCACAGAATCTTCTTCACGACGACGGCGAACAAAGAGAAAATAGAAAATAACAACGACCGCAACGGCCGCAGCAAAGAGTAAATACGAAGGCTCAAAAGACATAACTATGTTCTGTGTGAAAATCAAAACGTATGCGAAACATTATCACGGTTGGGCAAGTTGTGCGGCTTGTTCGACGTCAACGGCCACAACGCGCGAGACTCCGGGTTCTTTCATTGTCACACCGACTAATTGCTTTAACTGCTCCATCGAAACACGGTGGTGAGTAATCATCACAAACTGCGTGGCCTCACTCATGTCGGCAATCTTTTTCACAAGACGATCTTGATTGGCTTCATCAAGCGGGGCGTCTACTTCATCAAGTAGGCAAAACGGCGCAGGATTGAGTTTAAAAATCGCGAAGACCAGAGCCGTGGCCGTTAAGGCCTGCTCGCCCCCTGAAAGAATCTTGACACTCGTGTTTTTCTTGCCCGGCGGCTGCGCGATGACATCGATTCCGGTATCGAGGATTTCTTCTCCCGTAAGGCGTAGCGAAGCGCTCCCACCTCCGAAAAGGCCCGTAAACATCTGACCGAAATTGCGATTGACGGTCTCAAAGGTTGTCCGTAAGAGTTCGCGCGTTTCGGCATCGATTTTGCGGATGGTGGCCTCAAGATTGGCAATCGCTTCGTTTAAGTCCGCTACCTGACGCTCGGTTTCTTGCATGGCCGCTTGGCTTGCCTCAAGGTTTTCAAGCGCCGCGTGGTTAACCGGCCCCAACCCGGCGATTTCCTGCGCAAGACGCGTCAGTTTCGCTTTTGTAGACGAGAGTTTGACGTGTTCGTCGATGACGCGAGCTCTTAAGACTTCGCGATCGGCATTGAGTTCCTCTAAGCGTGCCGTAAAGGCTTCGCCCTGCGTCACATAGGTCTGGCGCTTGACTTTCAAGTCCGAAATTTCCTGCATCAAGGGCGCCTGCGCCGCGACAAGATCGCTTAGACGACTTCGGGCCTCCTCGACGGCGTTTTCCGCCGCATCGGCCGCCTTTTCCGCTTCCATTAAGTTCGCGCGTGCCGCATCGAGCTCTTGTGTGACGCGGAGTAACCCCTCCTGCTCGGCTTGTAAATTTAAGCCCTCAAGCTCGGTTTGAAGCGACGCGATTTCTGCCGTCAGGCGCGCCATCTCCCCTTGGGCACTTTCGGCTTCTCGTGCCGCATCGCGTGAGCGCTCTTCGCAGGCATCGGCCTCAAGAAGCGCCATTTTTTCTTCGGCGTTTTTATCGGTTAAGGCCCGGTCGGCCTCGCCGGCGCGCTGCTCGGCTTCTTCCAAAAGAATCTGGGCATCGGTAACCGCCTGCTCTTTTAGCCCGAGTTTGCGGTCAAGCTCTTCGAACTCCTCTTCTGCCGCATCCCGCTTTGCCGTAAGGCCCTCAATCCGAGCCGCAAGCTCTTCGCGCTCGGCAGCGGCCTTTTGCGTGCGGGCTTTGTAGGCCTCGATTTGCTCGGTTAGTCGCGTCAATTGCACCTCAAGTTCGTGGTGCGTTTCGCGTGAGGCGGCTAGCTTTTCGGCATTTTCGCGAATGCGCCCGTTAAGGGTCGTAAGTGTCCCTTTCGTCAAAGCCTCTTGGCTTGTAAGCGTAGAAAGAACGCCTTTGATTTCGGTTTCTTTTTCCGTCAGTGTCCGAATTTGAGCCGCACGACTTAGGGCCCCCGAGGCCTCGTTTTCTTCTGCCCAAAACGACACAGAAAACGCATCGACCGTGTGACCGTCGCGTGTGACAAAGCGCTCCCCGTCGCCAAGCGTACTTTTCCTTTCAAGCGCTTGCGAAAGATTCTCTGCAACATAGACCCCGGAAAGCCAAACCTTTAACGCACCCTCCGTCACAGCATCCTCGGTGCGCACGTAGTTTAGAAGCGGTGTTAAGTCGCTTTCTTTCTTGTGAGGCGCCTTTTTAACGGGTTCATAAAAAAGAAGGTGCGCCGGAGGGGCACTTGACTCTAGCCCGGCAGCAAAGGTCACGTCTTTCATCTGCAAGGCACCGGCTTTTGCTGCAAGAACGGCCTCTAGTGCCCGAGCCCACGCGGGGTCTACATCGATTCTCTCAAAAAGGCGCTTGGCGCCGTCAAAACCCATCTTGGTAAGCCACTTAGGCAAGGCGCCTTCTTGCCCGATTTTTTCTTGGATCCCGACAAGCGTTTGGATGCGCGCACTGACGCGAGCTAAGGCGGCCGTCTCTTCGGAAATTTGCTGCGTGATGGTAGAAAGCGCTTTTTCGTGTGTTTCTTTTTCGTGCGCAAGGTCCGCCTCTTCACTTAAAAGGCTTTTGACGGACTCTTGAGCCTCACTTAAAAGCGCGGGTAACGCCTCAAAGCGTGCGGTATCGGGAGCATCGGTGTGTTCGATTTCGTCCGTTAAGGCATCAAAGCGCCCCTCGGCATCGGTCATTTCCCGCTCAAGGGACTCGAGCTTGACGTTGACGACGGCAATGCCGTTACGCGCCTGATCGGCACACGAACGCGCCGTTTCATAACTTTGCCGAGCGTCCTCGTAGGCGTGCTCGGCCGCTTCGGCTTGATCGGCAAGCCCTTGAGCCTCTTCACGTGCAATTGCGGCTTTTTCACGGAGTTCTCGGGCCTCATCGATGAGCGTTGCTTCGCGTTCACGCGCAGAATCGAGGGCCTGCGTGCGACTTTTCAGAAGCATTTGGTCGGTGGCAATCTGGCGATTGGCCGAATCCTTGCGCTCGACGATATGGCGGATATTGCCCTCGACGTTACTGACGGCTTTTTCGGCCTCAAAGCGCGCCTGACGGGCAGCGTCCGTTTTCTCTCGCGCCGCACGCGAGGCCTCTTTTAAGGTCTCGATTTTAAGGGTGATTTGCTGTGTGTCGCCTTGGGCCGCCACGAGTTCGGCTTCCTTTTTCGCCACACGAGCATTGATGGCATCGACCTGCTCGTGCGCGTCGGTTTCTTGCATCAGGAGGCTTAACAGCTCAGCATCGTTGCGCTCTTTTTCAAGCGCTTCCCAGCGGCGCGCCGTCTCGGCCTCGATTGTCAGGCGTTCGATTTCAACGCGCTTAGTTTCCTGTAGGTAGGCGACTTTCTCTAGGTTCGAGCGCGTTGAGGCAAGCGCCGACTCGGTTTCCTTGCGCCGCTCTTTGTATTTACTCACGCCCGCCGCTTCTTCAAGGTAAACCCTCAGTTCCTCGGGCTTAGCCTTAATAAAGTTGCTGATCATGCCCTGGCTGATGATCGCATACGAGCGAGGGCCGAGCCCGGTGCCCATAAAGACGTCCTGAACGTCGCGCCGCCGAACCTGTTGGTTGTTAATAAGATACGCATTCGAGCCGTCACGGGTGACAACGCGTTTGATCGAAAGCTCCGAGTACGCACCCCAGGGCCCGGTGATCGAGCCGTCCGAGTTATCCAGGACCATCTCGACACTCGCGCGAGAAGACGCCGGGCGATTGGCCGAGCCCGAGAAGATAAGTTCGCTCATCGAGGTCGACCCGCGCAATTCGGAAATGCGCCCCTCCCCGAGGACCCACCGAATGGCATCGATGACATTGGACTTACCGCAACCGTTCGGTCCGACAATCCCGGCTAGATTTCCGGGAAACTCAATTAACGTCGTGTCCGCAAAACTTTTAAATCCGCTGATTTTGAGTTGACGCAGTCGCATGCCGATTTCGCTCAAGGGGTAACGTAAGGGGCTCCCGCTCGGGGGAGTTCAAGTAAAGGCTCTTATAATACTAGGTTTTTCGGCATTCCCTGACGTTTTACCTCCCGTTTCAAGCGATGGCTTTTCGGGAGACTTTTCCGGAAAGAACGCTCTATGACGCAAAATCTTCGAACCATTCGTGACTTTACGCGTTATGCCATGACACGCCTGAGTCAAACCAATGCCTCGCTCGGACATGGGTCCGAAGACCTGTGGCAGGAGGCGACATTCCTTGTTTTACGAAGCTTGGCCCTGCCGTTTGAGCGCCTCGAAAGCTTTTGGGATGCGGCGTTAACGCAAAAGGAAGCCGCTCGGGTGCTCGATTTAATTGATAAGCGCACCGAACAAAAGATTCCGGCCTCGTACCTATTAAACGAAGCGTGGCTTACCGGGCATAAGTTTTATGTCAACGAAAACGTCCTTATCCCCCGAAGTTTTATCGCCGAACTTTTAGAAGATGCCTTAAGTCCCTGGGTGCAAGACGCCGAATCGGTGACAAGCGTTTTGGATTTATGCACAGGAAGCGGGTGCCTTGCAATTCTCGCGCAAGAGGCCTTTCCCAATGCCCATGTCGTCGTTGCCGATATTTCCGAGGCAGCCCTCACTGTAGCCAAGAAGAATGTCGAAGACTACGGTCTTACGGACTCCGTAGAGCTCATTCGCTCCGATGTGTTTTCCAATTTAAAGCATCGCTGCTTTGATGTCATTTTATGTAACCCACCCTATGTGACCGATCAAGCCATGGCAAATCTTCCCGCCGAGTACCGCAAAGAACCGGCGCTTGCCCTTGAAGCGGGATCCGACGGCATGGACTTTATGCGCCGCTTTATGCCTGATCTTCGAGGCCACTTGACGGAAAACGGCATGGCGTTTGTGGAAATCGGAGACGGACGCGATGCCTTCGAGGCAATTTGGCCGAATTTGGTGGTTACGTGGCTCGAGACGAGTGCGGGCGAAAACATGGTCTTTTGCGTAAACGCAGCCGATTTAAAAAACGCGGGGCTATAAAGACGCGAGCGGACGAACTTCATGCTGCGACTGACTCATCTTGCGATTGCCTTCGGAACCCGAGTTTTGTATTCGGACGTAAATCTGACGGCCGGCGGGCACGAACGCATCGGCCTAGTGGGGGAAAACGGAGCGGGTAAAACCACCCTCTTTCGCGCCGTTTTGGGCGAGATTTCTCCGGAAGACGGATCGATTGAAGCGCCCGAGCGCGACAAAATCGCCTATGTCTCGCAAATCGTCGAGGCAACCGAGGAAAAAGCCCTTCCCTATGTCATGAGCGGGCACATTCCTCTGGTGCGTGCCAAACAGGCTCTTACCAAGGCCCAGGCAGGAAACGACGCAATGGCCCTTGCGACAGCGCACGCACAACTTGCCGATATCAACGAAGGAGCCGTTAAGGCCCAAGCCTGCTGTGTGATGGCAGGTCTCGGGTTTTCTCTGCAAGACGCTTCACGCCCCGTGCGTGAGTTTTCCGGGGGTTGGCGCAATCGCCTGGCACTTGCGCGTGCGCTCATGCAACCTGCCGAACTCCTGCTTCTTGACGAACCGACGAATCACTTAGATATCGATAGCCTCATTTGGCTTGAGGCGTGGCTTAAAAAAGTGCAAGCGACTATCCTCATCATCAGCCACGACCGCGAGTTTTTAGATCGCGCGACCAATGTGACCTGGGCCATTGACAACGAAACGATTCTTCGCTACGCCGGGTCGTATTCGGACTACGAGCGCCAGCGCATCGAAAAAGAGCGCCTTATGGATGCCAATGCCAAAGCCTACGAGCGAAAGGCCGCGCACCTCACGGCCTTTATCGAGCGCTTTCGCTATAAAGCGACAAAAGCCCGTCAAGCGCAAAGTCGCATCAAGATGCTTGAAAAGCTCGAGGCGGTCGAGCCCGTGCGTGCCAAGCGCGCCTGGCGCTTTGAGTTCTTGGAACCCCGTCACTGTCCCGAGCACCTTGTGGATTTAGAAAAAGCTACGCTCGGGTACGACCAAACGCCGATTCTTTCGAACGTGACGCTTTCAATTCGCGCCGGTGAGCGCATCGGTGTGTTGGGTGTGAACGGTGCCGGTAAATCCACACTCATAAAAACCATCGACGGGTGCTTGCCGCTACTTTCCGGGCAACGGCGCCTCGGTCAGGGGACTGTCATCGGCTACTTTGCGCAGCACCAGCTCGAGCAGCTCGATGAGACGCTCACCCCCTTAGAGACCCTCAAACACAAAAGCCCCGAGACGCGCGAGCAGGAACTGCGCGACTACCTCGGGCGCTTTCACTTCTCGGGCGAGCGCGTCGATGAATTAATCGCCCCGATGTCGGGCGGCGAAAAAGCCCGCTTGGCCTTGGCGCTCCTTGCGTGGGATAAACCCAACCTTCTTGTTCTCGATGAGCCGACGAACCACTTAGATATGGCAACGCGCGAAGCGCTGACGATGGCGTTATCGACCTTTGAGGGGGCACTTCTTCTAGTAAGCCACGACAGGCATCTCCTTCGCACCTGCGCCGAGCGCCTCATTCTCGTGCACGAAGGCGCTGTCACCGAATACGAAGGGGACCTTGATGACTACGCTGAGTTAGTTCTCGAGCATCGGCGTCTTACGGAGAAAAAGGAAGCTTCCGAAAAGGCCTCGGACACCCCGGTTATCAATCGCCGCGAAGAGCGGCGCGCCCAGGCGCAGGAACGCGCTCGAATTGCCGAGCTTAAAAAACCGCTCCTAACGAAACTCAAAAAAGTCGAGACTGCCCTCGCCGAGGCCTCGGCCTCCCTTAAAGCCCTCGACACTCAGATTGCCGACACCGCGTGGTATGAAACCGCCTCACCCGATGCCGTGGCCGACGCCTTAAAAGAGCGCGGCACGCTCGCCTCGCGCGTCGAAGCGCTCGAAGGCACGTGGCTTGAAGTTTCCGAAGCGCTGGAGAAAATCGCCTAGACCGCCTTACCTCGGCGCGTAGCCGCCCAGCATACGAGAGACCCGGCAACGACTAAACCCACGCCTTTAAAGAACGAGAGCGTTAAGGGTTGACTCAAATACATCGAGGCAAATAGGCAGGAAAGAACCGGCGTAAAGTAGCTTGCAATCGCAAGAATCGTCATACGACCGGAAATAATGCCGACATTCCAGACGGCATAGCCGCTTGCCATCACGCATCCGGCGATCAGACACGCCTTCACGGCATCAAACGAAAACACAAAGCGCTCGCCGAATCCGCATAAATAAAGCGTTCCGTACACGAGGGTGTTGCCGAGAAAAATCAGTACGACGGGGTTTTTCTTAATGCCGATCCCGCGCGTAATCGAGCAGTAGGTCGCCCACGCCACAGCGCCCGTAAAGGCAAGAATGTACGGGGCCGGATTTTTGCCGACGTTGGCGGCAATTTCCCAAGGGTTAAGACCTCCGTCGCCCGAAAGCACCATCGCCATGCCGGTGAAGGCAACAACTAGACCAATCACCACCCACCAGCGACTTGTCTGCCCGTTAAAAAGAATGGCAAATAGGACCGTCAGACACGGCCACGCATAGTTGACCATCCCGACTTCGATCGTTTCGCGCGATGTCTGGCATAGACCCATCGAAATCGGAAAACAGAGCTCACACAAAAGAGCCGCCGTAAGTCCGAATGCGAGGTACTTTTTCGGGTAGTCCGAAAACTTCGGAAATCCGAAAACAAACATAAGGAGTGTGGCAGCAATGAGATTCATCAGGCACACGCCGCCTGCGATTCCGGCTTCGACCGTCACGGTCCGCACGAGACCCACACTCATACCCCAAAGGACCGGGGCCATGAGGCCCACAGCCGTTGCTTTCGTTGTTGTTAACACCATAAAACTTTCAACGAACCGATGCCGTTAGCACCGAAAAAGAAAACGTCCCCCGAATTGAGTTTTTCCGTGACGGGGGCAGCCACGGCAAGGCAATCGCCCGGAATGATTCCCGAGTCGCTTTGACGTGCACACTCGATGGCCTTGTGTAAATCCGTCAAAATGATGTCGGCCCTGCCCTTGATCAGCTCTTCGTTCTTCGCATAGGCCCACACGAGCGTATCGACGGGGTCGATTGTTTTATCCGACACCCGAGCCTCGCTCACATAAAGCCGCTCTTCATGCCACGGGGAAGAACTTCGAAGAAGAATGCCGGCCGTGTAGGCCGCAGGTTTCGTTCCCCGCCCGTCAAAAAGCGCCGCAAGGAGCACATAAACCGACTCGTCTGAAGCTCGTGACACAGGAAGCGTTTCTTTTTCCGTGAGGGTCGTCATCGTCAGGGGCGATGCGACAAAAGCTTCGCTTGCCGTCTTCACGCGAAGACGGCGAACCGGAAAAAAGTCGTACTTGGTGTGCGCAAGACGAATCGAGGGAAGAACCCCGGGCGCAAACAAAAACATAGACTGAAATCAGCCCTTAAAGACCAAAAGAGCGCGAAGTCTACGCCTTTACATCCTCCTGATGGGGCGCCTCGTCTCGCACGGGCAACACGGGGTTGGGCTTATCGGTGTAAAAAAGCCAGGCCTGATAGACGTAGCCGCTAAGAGCATAAAGGCAAAAGAGAATAAAGACTGCAAACGCCGGGCTTTCGGAAACAACGATAAAAATCACGCTTAAGACAAGAGCAAACCAGAAGGGTTTGGTTTTAAGGCACGCCGCGGATTTTCCCGAGAAAAACGGAGCATTACAGACCATCGTAAGACCCGCATACAGCGTAATCACAAAGGCGTATGGGACAGGGTTTTCGAGGATAAAGGTCGGCATTCTCCCCTGAGCCGTAAGCCACACGAACCCTGCAACAAGGGCAGCAGCTGCCGGGCTCGGAAGGCCCTGGAAAAAGCGCTTATCAACGACGCCCACATTGCAGTTAAAGCGGGCTAAGCGGACTCCGGCACATAGGCAAAAGACAAAGGCCCCCATGCAACCGATTCCACCCATATCGTGCAAAAGAAACTGGTAAACCGTCACAGCAGGTGCCACACCGAAGGCCGTCATATCGGCAATCGAGTCAAATTGCACCCCGAATTCGCTTTGCGTGTGCGTGAGTCGCGCCACGCGTCCGTCCATGCCGTCAAAGACCATCGAAAGGACAATTAAAACCGCGGCCGTATCAAAGACGCCGTTCATCGCCCGAATAATCGCCAAAAAGGCACACACAAGGGACGCCGTGGTAAAAAGATTCGGGAGCACGTAAATGCCGTGTGTGCGCACGATATGAATCTTTTTGCGGCTTGCTTCGACCATACGAGTGCGAGCCGGGCGACGACGTGTACGTTGAACCATAGTCAAACTCCGAATGCGTTGTGTTTATACCGCCGGTTTCTTAAGACGTGCAATGACGCTTGCAACGCCCGTGACCTTATCGCCGATGACAACCGAAACCTCGGAAGTAAGCGGCAGATATACATCCACGCGGCTGCCGAAGCGGATAAAGCCGTAGCGCGAACCGCGCGCTAAAACATCGCCCACGTGTGTGTAGCACAGGATGCGCCGGGCCACTAAACCTGCAATCTGCACAAAGCAGACCGTATCGCCTGCGTGGGTTTTGACGACAACGGCGTTGCGCTCGTTGTCGGTGCTCGCTTTATCTAAGGCGGCATTGAAAAATTTACCCTTAAAGTACTCGACTTTCGTGACGGTGCCTGCGACCGGAGCTTTCTGGCTATGCACGTTAAAGACGTTCATGAAAATCGAAATCATGCGCATTTTTTTGCCGGTATACGGGCACATCGCCTCTTCGATCTTGACGACGCGGCCGTCGACGGGACTGACGACGGCATTGGCGTCCTCTGTCATCTCACGCGCAGGATCGCGAAAGAAATTGAGTACAAATAAAAAGAGAACCCAAAAGAAAAACGCAATGATGCCGTCGACAAAGCAATCGACCACAAAGGCCAAGAGAAAGAATGCGGCCATAAAGGGCCAGCCTTCGCGAGCAAAGAACGGATGCGGGTAAATGCGTTTCACGGGGTGCCTCTTGAAGTAGTCGTCCACCAATCGGAAAGTCGATTATACCGAGCCTTGAACGGACAAAAAGTCGGGAACCACGGCGCTATCCTGTACGTCGCCCTCGGGGGCATCGGCAATTTCCAGAATCTTGACGTCAAAGCGCAGCGTCCAGCCGGCAAGCGGGTGGTTGGCATCCAAAAGCGCTTTCCCGTCGGCAATGTCCGTAACGCGGTACGGGCGCTCGGAGGGCTTTGCCCCCTTGACGGATTCAAACTGAAGTCCCACGCGCACGTCCGCGGGGTCGGCTAACTCAGCCGCATCGCGCAAAATCACGAGCTGATCGTCAAATTCGCCGAAGGCTTCCTCAGGCTCAAGCGTAAAGGAAAGGAGAGATCCGACGCTTTTCCCTTCAAGTTTGGCTTCAAAGGCCGGAAAAATATCCCCGTGTCCGTGTAGATACCAAACCCCTTGAAGGGGCGTCTCATCAAGGACGTGCCCTTGCAAATCGGACATGCGCACGGCCATGCGCACGAGTGAGTTTTTTGTAACGGTTTTCATACGTATTAAAAAAGAAATCAGGCCGATGCGTTTGCCCGGCCCGATTACGATGTGCGACCTTTTACCGAAGCTGCTCGGACAAAACCGCAAGAATCTTCGGGGCAGCGCCCGTGGTGTCGGCCTTGCCGTCAGGTCCTGTGACGGTCACACGAGTCTTGCCGTCGCTTTCAGCGAGCCGAATGCGATACTCGGGTGCTTCGACCGGTTGGTCCTTATTGAACATATTGGCAAAGAACCCGCGTTCGGCCTTCTTTTTCGCCTCGTAGTCACTATCAAGGTAACTAATAAGGTAAATGCCGCGGCTTCTGTCACGATCGACTAAATTAAATCCGGCGCGATCCATCGCAAGACCCGCTCGTCTCCACGCCCGATCAAAGGGCTCGTTGATCACAAGCTCCACGGCCTTGCCGTCGGCGTCGTTAATCAGGTCCGTGACTGCTTGCGTTTGCTTGACGACTTCTTCACGAGCCGCCTCGCGAGCTGCCTCAGGTTTAATTTCCGGATTAAATTCGGTTTCTAGTTTCAGTGCGAGCCGCGAGAGCATCTCGGCCTCAAGCTGCGGGTCCGAGGGCCCGGGCTGCCAAATCGTGTTATCGTCATCCTTTCCGGCCAGCACTTCGACCATTTGCTTGTGGGTGATGTAAATGTCGGTCGTGCCGTCCTCGTTACGCTCCATACGGGCGCGGAACTGATCGCGTAGGCCCGTGTCGTAGACAAAATCAAGAATCTTGCCGAGCGTGGCACGAATGATGTCCTTGGGAAGGTTCGCTTTATTTTCCGCCCACTCGGTTTGCATCACGCCCGTCTGAGCGTTTTGCGTTTTAATCTCAAGACCGACAGAGGGCCAAAAGTCCTGTAAAACAGGCCAAACGCGATCTGCGGGGGCTGTTACGTGCACATACCGGGTCTGACCGTCGCGGATGACTTTAGCCGAAACGGTTTCCGGAAGGACGCTCCCCTTGGCCGTGCCGAGTTTTTTGGCAACGGCTTCGTTGTAATCGCTTTGTGCATTGGCACTGACCGTTCTCGGACGACCGGGAATCGTAAAGCGGTCCGTTGTGTCAATCGCATTTAAATCCGGGGGAATTTCCAAGGGCGAGCGCGAGGAACTCGATTCGTACTCGGCGCGTTCGCCCGGCATGTGAATGCCGATTTTCTCAAGCTGAGAGCATCCGACAAGCGACAAAGCTACGCCGGCAAGAAGGGTAATGCGATAGATTCGATTGGCCATAAACGTGTATTTTTGCCCGAATAAAAGAAAGTCGGAAAACACCCCGAGGGCGTCTTCCTGAACGTGTCTCGCGCAGTCTAGCAAAAAGCAGGGCTTCCAAACGATGCATTTTAGGAAAGAAGCCGTCTTCGAAACACCTACTTACGCAATTTTTAGGCAAGGTAACACCAAGCTGTGCCCTACCCGAAGGTCGCTCAGAATGTCACAAGGCACCTTACAGCGTGCTTTTATCGCTTTTACCGAGAGTTTCGAGAATCTGAAAGACAACGCTTCGCATGTTGCGCCGGTCGACAATCATATCAAGCGCGCCGAGTTCAAGGAGTTTTTCGGCCCGCTGAAAACCGTCGGGAAGTTTCTCCCGCACGGTCTGTTCGATAACCCGAGGTCCTGCAAACCCAATCAAAGCCCCGGGTTCGGCGATGACAACGTCGCCCATGAAGGCAAACGAAGCCGAGACACCCCCCATCGTCGGGTCCGTCAGGACACTGATAAAGGGAATCTTGGCGTGATGTAGGTCGGCTACGGCCGCATTGGTTTTGGCCATCTGCATGAGGCTGATTAGCCCCTCTTGCATGCGCGCGCCGCCGCTTGCGCAAAAGACGATAAAGGGAATCTTTTCTTCAAGCGCGCGTTTGACACCCCGAATAAAGCGTTCGCCCACAACGCTTCCCATGGAGCCCCCCATGAAGCCGAAGTCAAAGGAAGCGGCGACAATCGGTTCATTGACTAAGGTCCCGCGCATGACAATCAAGGCATCGGTTTCTTTGGTCTTTGCTTGATACGCAGCAATACGCTCGGGGTACGGTTTACTGTCTACAAACCCCAGGGGATCACAGGGCGCAACCGTCCCGCCGATTTCTTCATGCGGCCCTTTGCGGTCTAAAAAGCACTGCAGGCGCTCCTTAGCCGACAGGCGCATATGCTCGCCGCACTTAGGACAGACCATGAGGGATTCCACGAGGTCTTCGTTATACAAAACCTGATCGCAATGCGGGCACTTGGTCCACACACCGCTCGGGATGGGACTACGGCGCTTGGTGCCGTTATCGGAAGATGAAAACTTCGGAAGGATGCGAGTAATCCAGCTCATGAAATGTCAGAGTGAAAAGTAATCGTTGCGTGTGTAAAACGTGTTCGTATTTTAATGTTGGAGTTCGAGGGATTACAATCGCCGAAAAATCCGCATTGTGATTGACCGGAGACAGACATGAGCGCCAGGCACTTTCTCGTTGTTGACGACCATACCTTGATTGTACAAGGATTAAGTTTTCTTCTGAAAACACGTTTTCCGGATTCTGTCGTACACACGGGAACGACAGCCGATCAGGCGCGAAGCCTCGTGGCGCTTTACGGGTCGGCCACCGACCTTCTGATTCTCGATCTTTCGCTTCCCGATGTCGAAAAGCCCACGGAACTTCTTGAGGAACTCGTACGGCAAAATCCGACCTTAAAAATTCTCGTCCTTTCGGGTATTACCGATCCCGAGCAGGTCTCGCAGGTCTTACGGCTCGGCGCGGCGGGCTTTGTCCCCAAGAGCCTTGAGACCGAAACGCTCACAAACGCCGTTGACCTCGTGCTCAAAGGGGGCGTGTATGTGCCGATGAAACTTCTTTCGGAGGCGCAGAAAAAGCGGTTTATCGACAACGCCACCCTGAAAGGCAATGCACCGGACGTGCGACTGACAGATCGCCAAAAGGACGTCCTACTTTGCCTTGCGCGCGGGCTTCCGATCAAAAGCATTTGCCGGGAACTGAATTTATCGGAAGGGACCGTCAAAACCCACGTCACGGCAATTTACCGGGCCTTTCACGCCAATAACCGCACGCAGGCGCTGATTGCCGCCCAGAAAGCCGGATACGAAATCCTCCTTTAACGGCCTCCTGCGTCCATGGCGCTTTGCAACGCTGCAGCGAGGAGTTTGGCCGTCACGGGCTTTTGCAGTAAAAGCGGCATGGGAAAGGTCGTTTCAAAGGACTTCTTATCGAGCTTGTCGTAGGCTGCACGAATCACTTCTTCGGAAACGGCCGTCAAAAGAATGCTCGGCACGGCTTTATTGACGGTCGTTGCGACAAGAAAGATGGTCTCAAGGCCGTTCGGAAATCCGTCTCCGAGGTTAAAGTCGCTTACAACAGCCGTAAGAGTCCCTGCCTGAGCCTCCCGAATCACGCGCTCGACAAAGACCGAATCGGGCTCGGCCGATGAGATCACCGTAGCGCCGAGGCTTTTGATCACAGCCTCCAAAGCCGTGCGCACGATTTCATTATCTTCTAAAAGCGCGACGGTCCCCGAAATCGGTCGCAAGGATTCACCCGCGGCTTTATGCGGCGTCTTCCCTACGCTTTGCGTCACGGGGTCGGCAAGGAACGTAAGAATAAATTCCGAACCCTTTCCGAGGGTGCTTTCGACGCGCAGCGGAATCGAAAGGCGCGATGCAAGGCCCTTGACAATCGAAAGGCCGAGCCCGTAGCCCTGGGTCTTACTTTTGGCTTTTTTACCGCGAAAGAACGCTTCGAAAATTCGGTCTTTTTCCGCCGGATCAATGCCAGGGCCGTCATCGGTCACGGCGATTTGCACGCGCCCCTGCCCGATATCGCGAGCCACCAGCGAGACGGTTGTTTTCGTGTAGCGCACGGCATTGGTTAAAAGATTTCTTAGGATTCTTTCTAGGAGCGTTCTGTCGCAGTCAAGAGCCACCGAAAGAGGAACGACGCGAAACGCAAGGCCCTTATTTTCACAGAGGACGGAAAACTCAGCCGCAAGGTCGTCAAATAGGTCCGTAAGATGGATGCGCTCAATTGTCACTGCAATTTGCCCGGACTCGATGCGACTTACTTCCAAGACTTGACCGACGAGTGTGGAAATTGCCGTTGCACAGGTTTCGATTTGATCGAGCGCCTCTTTATCGGGGCCAGTGAGTCGCCCTTTAAGAAGCTGCAAATAAATGCCGAGCGCCTGCAAGGGTTGGCGCAAATCGTGATTGGCGCCGGCAAAAAACTGCGTGCGCATTTCGGTCGCTTCGGCTGTGGCACGCCGCGCGCTGTCCGCAAGAGCTTTTTCTGCCTTAAGACGCGTCACAAGGCGCTCGTTTTGCACGTTTCGAATCACGGAAAGCACGACAATTTCATTTAAGCGCCGCCCTGAATAAAGGACAAAGGACGTGATGACAATGAGCGTTAAACACGTAAAGACTTGTCCGATGCCGTAAGCGGCGGCAATCCCGAAAAACATCGGTGTTAACGCCAATAAGGTAAAGGATGTCAAACTCGGAAGCCAGCAGGAAAACACGGGCCAGGAAGCAAAAACAATTGCGACGATTACCGTGACAATGACCACTTCGTCAATCGGATTTTTCGGGGCTAAAAAGGCCGAGCCTGCAAAGCCCCACACAAGCCCGGAAACAACAGCCACAAGCATCCACGCGCGAAGCCACCTTCGCACGTGCTTTTCTCGATTGCAGTCACTGCGAAAGCGCCGCCGAAAGTGCACGGCTCCCCAAAGCGCGAGAAGAGCTGCCACAGCCCACCCGATCACCAGTTCATGCGAAAGAGTTCCGTAAAAATAAAAGACGACCACCGAAATGCCGAGCGCTTGGCTCACAAGGCTTACCGTCTGAAGGCGAAGTGACTGACCGATTTGCGCCACGAGCACGCGCGAGGCATACCGCACCGGACTCCAACCGAAGAGGCGTTTAATCGATGGGACAAGACGCATAACTTACTCCTTTAAGGGGCCGTTTTCGGCAAAATCTTCGTGACGTCGGCATGAAGAGTCCAGGTGCCGCCACGAAGGGCAACGTCGCCGACCACACCCGTCGGAATCGTCACGCACATAGGAACGTGGCCGAGCGGAAAGCCGGTTAACACCGGGACCTTGAGAATTCGGCGCATGGAGTCGATGACATCCCTTAGCCCGAAGTGCCCCGCCCCCACACCGGCT